>Ga0316217_10000182_pt1 | contig 95812 bp, 83 predicted proteins | sample 1anoAmetaG_FD_203633 | JGI IMG/M metagenome (GOLD analysis project Ga0316217, IMG submission 203633) | Freshwater microbial communities from Trout Bog Lake, Wisconsin, USA - 1anoA | ecosystem: Environmental > Aquatic > Freshwater > Lake > Hypolimnion/Profundal zone | place: USA: Wisconsin...
TTCGCTTTTGGAATTTGATTCGTTCCCGGCGCGTCGGCATCATTCGTCATTCCGCCCCCCCTGTTTTTCGCACCCTGCTATACGTTTCCGTGCGCATCTATGCGTTCCACGCTCAAAAACAAGGGTACGTGCGCACCTATGGGCACAACACATCCCGCCCTGCCGCCCTGTGCCACAATCTGTCAATTGTAGTTGGCCACCCTATTTTAGATTTTTGGCCGCGAAGATTAGACGAACTCCCCGCGCGCACCGAAAGCCTGCACATTTGCAGGCTTTCTTAATTCCACGTTCGATCGCCAATCGAACGGATCTTAAATTTTTCTCCCCCACTAAGAATCTTGCAACATTGTGAATGTTGGCCCGTTCAATCCGAGCGGACCAACGATCACAAAATATCTCGCCGATCCGCTCGTGTTAGCTGGAATATCCCACGTAAGCGTAAACGTCCCATCATGGTTGTCAGTCGTCGCGAATGATCCGAACATTGCGATAGGGTCCCCGATCGTCACGCTGGTATCACCAAAGTGCGTCACCACGGTTGCAGAGAAGCACGCCAGGGTTGGCATCCCCACGTTGCCTCGAATCGGGATAAACGTCACGGACCCCGTGGCCGCCGCGTTACTCGTTTCAGCCGTAGCGGGTGTGAAGGTTGCCGGCCCGTTGATCGCAAACATCGCCCCAGTCCGCGTCATGGCGATCGCAACAGTTCCACTCCCCGCCGCCAGGTCGTAGGTAACCGCGGTGCGATCATGGCCCGTAATGGTAATTCCTGCATCCGCGGCAAACTCTAGCGGGGCCTCTGGATTGCTCACGCTGAACGGCGCCGTCATGCCGGTTGCGGCCGACGCATCGCGCGTGATGTCGCTCGGGGTCCAGGCAAACGTACAAGCCGGCACATTAAGCGACCGCCTCAGAATGATCCTGGGTGGCGTGTCCGTGGTCAGCAGATTGATGTACTGCGTTTGATCCGCGTATTGGTCGTTGAACGTGCTGAACGTGATCGTGGTGCCCGTGCTGCCGCTGCTCGGTGTCAACCCGGTGATATACCGATCCCCGGTGGCCACCCAGTTAAATCCGGATTCAAACATCTGGAACGTTAAGCTGCCGCCGGCGTCGGGCGTTGCCAGTGGTACCATGCCGCCGGTGCGAAACATCCAGGCCCGCTGCGCTACCCGTACCTGGCTGGCCAGATCCACGGTTCCATTGACGTGTAGATGCCCATTGCGTTGGTTCATGTTGTGGGCGAGATAATTGGCATCCATGGTCCAATCGCCCAGATCCACAATTCCCATGTCGGCCGTAAAGGGCGACGGATCGGCATGGCCCGTTCCGCTTCCATCCACATGAAGCCACGAGTCCGCGGCCGTCAGCGCCGCCGTGCCGCCATCGGACATGGTTATAGTAAAATCGAACATGCCGCCGGCAGCCGGCAAAATGGCGTTGTAATACGCCTGACGGTCGTAGTTCCATATGCCGCCATGACTGTACGGCTGGGATGCGATCCCAGGCCCGGCCGGGAACTCCGCCACGGTTGTTGCGTACGCGCTGGGCAGCCCAAGAGCTGTGATCGTACTCGCCGCAACTCCCGGCCCGGTCTCTGAAGTATCGTAATACACGCGGTACGTCGTTCCACCGCTCACGAAGCGATTACCATTGAAGTAACAAGCCCCCATGTCCAGCGGCCCCGCGTCGGGCTTCACGTTGGCCGTCAGCCGGCAAGCGTTATTGGTAACCACCACGGTCGCCGTGATGCTCACATGGTAACAGTCATAGCTCAGGTCGCCACGATCGTGCGTTGCGATAACGATGTCAAACGTCTGGCTGGTAGCGCCGTCCACGCTATCCGCGGTAAAGGTGGCGCTGGCGGATGGGCTGCTCATGTAGGCCCCCACCATGTCAGGATCCCCGGACGCCGGCGTAACCGTCGCCGGAGGGGTGGGGTTGGGGTTAATAGACATATGCCAGCCGGCAGCGTCATAGGTCACGGCCAGCAGCCACACAATTCCCCCATACGGGGAGATCGTCGCATCGGGCGTGATGGGCGCCGGCGATGCGGCAATCCCGCCTGGATAGACATTCCCCGGCACCAGCGACCAGACCACCGCGCCAACTCCCGGTTCAGGCTTGGTGTAACTGCCCAATGGCAGCAGATGGTCACCCGCAATCTTTGCCAAGAACGCCCCAATAAGGGCCGCCGAATACGCGCACATCGTCGGCGGCGTGCCAGGATAGGGAATAACCTCAGGCGACGGGTATCCATTCTGGTAGCCCCAATATGCCGCGCCAACGCTGATCGTCAGTGTCACCTGGCTGTCGGTGTCAAAGCCGTATTTCCGCACGCGGTGGCAATTCGCGGCGAACGTGCGGGGGTTGGTCGATTGGTAAATCCGGCCATCCAGCCGGGCCAAGCCGCGGTTCTGCGCTGCCGCAAGCGTATCGGCCACCGGTACGGGCAGCGTGCCGGCGGCCAACGGGAAGGCGCAGTCCGCCATCGCCATTGGGCCATCGCCCTGCATCCGTTCCAGTCTCAGTGGCGCATCGGCCATTAATAGCTCCCCGTCACGCTGTAGGGCATTTCCAGCACCGTCAGCAGATGCAGGCCCGGCGGCGATGCCATGTCGTAAACCGCCGTCCCAATCGAATTATCCGGCGCGGCGGTATAGGTGGTATTGGGCAGCCGCACATTAAGTTCCGGCGTCTTAAGCACCGCCGTTGGGCTGGCGCCGTCCGCCAGATCCGCCCCAGCCAGGCTCTTGACCGTATAGGCAAAGGTGCAATCACTGCTGGACGATCCCCCCGCCCCGCTCGGTGCGCTCACCAGCACCCCAAAGACCGACCCCACGCCGACAAACAGATACGTCACGCTCCCATCGGCCGCCGGTGCCCCAAACCACATCCGCACGATCGACCCTACAACACACGGCCGCCCATTAACCTCGCTGGCGTTGGTGCCGGTCACCGTCGTATCGTCAAATCCGCCCGCGGTTGCCGGGTTCGGCATTACCAGCGTCCATTGGTAAACCCCGCCGGCAACGCCAGTGATCCGCGCCCAGAATGCCGGATAATCCGCGGTGTTATTTGCCCCGATCCCTTCCACGGGAACCGGGATCTTGCGTAGCCGGCTCTCCAACCGCTGAGCCATTCCGCGCGTCATGACCATAGGATCAGTCAAAGCTCAACCCCCAACTCATTTGTGGATACGGAATGAACGTCAGGATGTCCGGCGCGCTGCCGGCAGCCTTGAACTCTCCCAAATGCAGCGGCACCGGGTGCGATGGCTTCTTGCCGCACAAAGGCGGTGCCGGCTTCCCGTGAATGTCTTCCCAACCGCGATCATCGATCTTGTCCACATGTAGATTCCGGTCCACCGCAATCCGAAACGTGGTCGCAAAATAGTCGTATTTAATCCCGTTGATAATCTCAATCACTTCCTGCACCGTCACGTGTTTCATTCGCAGCACAGTGGACCCATAGGTGGTACCCTTGATCGTCACCGCGTCGGCATTCGTTGTGGATCGCAGTTGGTCGTAAGCATCGGCGGGAAAGGTGGCAAAGTTCTTGGTGATCTGCAAAACCAGCCGATCATCATCCCTCAATGGCGGGCTATCGAAGGGCACCTTCGCAGTATTAACCACCTGGTCAGTCTCATACATGTACCCATCCCCGCCGTCCTCGTAGCCAAACGGGTAGGCCACGCGCCGCTCGTCGTAGAAGCTCGTCAGAACGCTGGGCCGAATCAGTGGGGGAACGCCATCACCAGCCCATGTGGGAATGGCATAGGTCACCTCCACCTTCGCCCACATGGGACCTTTTTGTATATCAACCTTGGGCCGGATCCGGTCGACGTAATACCCGGTGGGCACGCCCAACGCCAACACCGCCGCCTGGGCATCCATCAATGTGTCGGCCGGCGACATCTTTACCAGGTACTCGTTCTCCTGGGTAACCTTGCCCTTCTCGTAACCATTCTGTGCCGATTGCAAAATGGGTGTCCCTACTGCCATTGGCACACCCCCTTGCGGGCACCCAGTACCGCCAGGTACTGCCCAATCCGTGCCTCATCCCCCACCACTCCGCTGGCCACTCCCGCCGGGTTGGCAATCCAATAGCTCACGATCGCCGCCACCGCCAGCAGCAGCAGGTGCGGCACCGGCTGCTGAACCCCCGCCAACAATTCCACCGTCAGGGGCACCGCGGCCGGCGTTGGCAACTTCACATAGGGTCCAATCAGTGCCGCACCCGCCACCACTTCGCCCTTCGCGTCCGTGATGTTGTTGATCCCCCAGGCCTGCGCCACCGGCACCGCCACCACACCATCCGGCGGCACGCTGCTAATCTCCACGCGCACCATCCGCGGCCCAATCACCACGCCATAGTTCGCCCGGATCCACGCCAGCGCCGGAGCCAGCAAGGGCTCCACGGCCGCCGCCGTCAATGTTCCCTGTGCAGCCGCCGCCGGCGTGGCTCGCATGGCCGCCGCCACGGCGCCGGCACTCACCACCGCAGATCCCCCATACGCTGTGTCCCAAACCTTCATCACGTCACCCCATCGGCAATGGCCAGCAGTCGCTTATCCCGCAGTAAATTGTTAACGGTATCGAGTTTCGTGCCGATCTCGTTCAAGGCCGTTAACTGCTGCCCCTCGGCACTATGGTCAGCCATCCCGCGTTTGGCGTTCAACTCCGCCTGCTGGGCCGCCATGGACTCATAGCTTCCCGATCGAATCGCCGTCGGCAACTTCTCCTGGCCAAAAATGCTGTTCTGTTGCATTGCCTTAAACCGGTCAAATTGCTTCGGGGTGATCAGCCCCTCGCCCAGCAATCGCTTGGCATCTTCCAACGCCCGGGCCAGCTTCTCGATGGGGGTTTCGATGCCCTCTAAAATGCTCTTCGATTCCATCTTGTCCAGCAGATCCATCAACCGGTTGGTTTCCAGGGGAGATTTCTTATCCTCATTGCTCAGCGGATTGGCCAGCTCGAAGCGCCGCTTCTGAAACGGGTTCATGCTCGTCTCTGCCAGCTCGCGTTGCATGTTCTCGATATTCAGCGCCGCCAGGGTCTGCTGGTATTCATGCAACTGTCCAAGCATCTTCTCAAAGTGGGATGTATCCATCCGCGGCTGGCCCATCGGCACATTCATCAGGTCGTAGCGCATCTGATCCAGCGGTGAAAGCCCCGCCTTGGCCACCCGGCGCGTCAAGTCGTCCAGTTGGACATCCAGGGAATGGGCCTTCAGCCGGTTAATGTCCTCTTCCGCCTTCTTCAGGTCATCAGCCTTGAGCTTCAATTCCCCGGTCAGCGGGTGCTCCAGCTCATGCTTCAACTTCTCCCACGGGTCCAGTCCCATCTCCTGGACCTGCCGATTAAATCCCTCCCGCGTCTGCTGGGTATAACGAGTCAGCAACGCCGCAATGCGGTCACCCTTGCCGGCGTTAATGCCGGCAATCTCATCGTTCGCTTCGGCGTCATGGTGCTTAATGCTGTTCTTCAATTCGTCAATCTTGGCCTGCACCGGTTGACGTAGGCGATCCCAGTTACGCCACTCGTCATCGAACTGTTCTCGCGTCTTCACTTTTTGGCTTAGGTAGGGCGTTCCGCTGATCGGGTCATAGGAGTATTCATCACGCTTGTCGGACCGCCACTTGTCGTATTGGTATTGATTCGTGAAATGAACCGGCTCGCGGCCAGCCATCTGCCGCAGTGCCGCCTCCGCCTTTTTCAGTTCTTCCTGTTCCCCACGATCCAACGAATGCACGCCCATCCCGCGGCTTATCTCGCGGATCTTGTCCTCGGCCTCCTTCTCAATCTCCAGTGCCTCCCGCTGGGCCCCGCGTGCCGCATCCAGCCGCGGCTGCCACGATAAATTGCTCATCACGTCATCGTGGTGCTCCCCCTCGCGCATCGCCTTCCACCGCAGATCCTCCGACACCTTTTGCGTCTCGGACCAGGCGGCCTTTTCCTCGGCGGCCAGCCGTTCCTCTTCGGCCACGCCGGTGATCACCTTCCCCATCTTTTCCATGGCCGAAAACACCGTGCCCAGGACCGGCACCGTGCTAAGCATCTTCTCGGCGTAATCCGTCCAGGCATACCCGCCCTTGCGGGTCATCTCGTCGAGCTCGCCGATCTTGTCCGCCATCTTGTCGAGCTGCTCAGCCGCCATGCTGATCGCCATCACGGCGCCGCCGCCGGCCAGAATCTCCAGCGATTCGCCAAACACCGATCGCCGCCCGGTCTGGTGCTTCAAGGAATGGATCAACCCCTCGGCCGTGTCATGCCCCGCCCGCTCGGCCGTCTCCTTTAGCGCCGTAGCGCTGCGCTGGGTATGTGCCACGGCCTCATCCAGCGCGGCGTTATACTTCGCCGTCTGCATCACCAGGCTGCCCGAGATTGATCCTGCACTCCACGTCACGTCATTCTGCCTTCTGCGTACTGCCTTCCGTTTTCTCTTCCATCACCACATTCGCCCGCGCCATCCGCAACTTCTGAAAATCCTCTTCCGTGCCCAGGTACACCGTCTCGCCTGGCTCCGGCGGCAATAACTCGTCCGCCGTCACGGGTTCCCAACGTCCGCTCGCGTTCATCACCGTCGCCCGCAGTTCGGCAAAGCGCCGGTTGAGCATCTTGAAGAGCAATTGGTATGGATCATGCTTCTCATAAAACGCCGCCCATAGGGCCAGTTCGGAAACATCCATCGCCTCCAGATCCGCCAAGCCCTTCCCCAGGCGGTCTCCCACCTGGCAGGCCTGCTGCACCAGAGGCGACTCTAGTTTTTTCGGGCAGCGCTCAAATCCAGCGTGTTAACGCTATTGGCGGCATAGCGCAGCGCTTGTTCGGCGGTCCAGTCCAGGGCCAGCACGCCGGCCAGGGTATCAAATACCGGGCTGCCGCCTTCATCCACGATCGCCCGCACCAGCAGTTCCTGGTTGGGCTTCTCCGCCTTGGCCACGTCGATGGCATCGGCCACGCTCAGCCGCCGCACCCGCACCGCGCCAAACCCCGGCACGTCCACCGTCTCAATACTGCCCGGCTTGGGCCGTGCCGCCAGCCGATCCCGAATGCTCGCGCCAGCCGTCGCCACCGCCGCCGTTTTCTTTCCGTCACTCACCGCATTTCTCCTTAACCATCGGTCCGATCCGTCCTATCGGTCAGATCGGACCGATCACATCTTCTTCCGGGTGCCATGCCTAACGGGGCAGGGGTCCCCGTTAGGCATGCCAATGTGCCTTAACCGCCACCGCCGCCGCCCGGTGCCACATACTTGGTATAATTGCTCTTCCAGGTTGCCCGCACTTCAATGGGAACCAGAACCTCGCCCTTATCGCCCTTGTGCTCTTTCCCAACCACCTTGAGCCAGCCCGCGAAAACCTCGTAATCCTTATTGCTGTAAAGCACCTTCCAATACTGCTTCACCTGGAACACCGCACTCAGCGCCGCCAGCTGGTCTGCATTCAGCGCGAGCGTGCATTTCAAACTCCCGGGATCCGCCATGCCCGGCGCGCTTTGGCGGATCGGGTCAAAGTTCCCAGCGCTGTCCGTCTGGTCAAGTTGCGTCACATCGATCTCTTCGCTAGTCAACGCGGGCAGCGATTCAAAGCTCTTGATCCCCGAAACCGCCGTTGCCGGCGCCGTGCTGGTTCCCATAAAAAGCTTTGTGTTCGGCCCCGCCGCGTAACTATTTACCACCTGCGTCACTGGATCCGGCATAATTGGACTCCTTTCCGGCTTTGGTATTCATCACGAACCGCCTACACCGGCGGATCCTCAGAAAATTCCACATCGAAATTAAACACCGCGGTCGTCTTCCCGCGGTCATCCACGCCGATCACGCCCGGGCTCTGGTGAAAGTTCACCAGGTGCACCTGCCAGTTCATCGTCAGGTCATTGATCACCGCCGATTCATCGTCATTGAACTTCTTCCCGGGGATTTGCTTGTTGCACCACACCACGTTGTCCGTATACATGCTCTCATAGAGCAGATTGGCCAGCCCCAGCGTCTTATCCTCGCGGGTCTGCGAAGCCTGAATCTGCGTATTAAGTTGGTTCACCGCCGGCGTGATCTGATTCAGCGCCGTGGTGATTTTGTCATTAACCGCGGAAATCTTATCCAACTCCGCCACCGCCGTACTGGCCGCATCGCTCGCCGATCCACTGGCGCCAAGTGTCGCCGGTGCCCCCACCGGCGTAGCCGATTGCGTCGCCGCCGGAGCGGGTGCCACCGGCTGCGTAGTCGCGGCCACGATCGCCTTGACCATGGCAATATCCTGCCGAATCGCCGCCTGTTCCGCCTGCACCGCCGCCAGCGTCTGGGTCACCGCGGCCGTATCCTGCTGCACCTGCTGGGCCGTACAGGCCGTCATAGCCAGCAGCATCACCCCCACCATCAACCCGATCAGTCCCATCCGTCCGATCGGTCCGAACGCCGTGAAAGAAGGCCTCCGTGCCATGTGATAACCTCCGTGTAAGAAATCCGTGTCAGAAGTAGGGGCTCTGTCCCGATGCCTCGGGATCGTCTCACGACTCGGCGGAGCCCCGCTTTATTTACCCTGGCTATCGCGCCAGTGTCGCCGGTGTTTAAGGAGCCGGAACTCCGTGCCTTTTGGTTTACTGGGAGGGGAGGATTCGCCGGCCTCCCCTTGTTCACCGCATGATCCGGCTATCATCCGGGCTGTGTCTCGGGGCGTTACCGCGTTTCGGTTTCAGCTACCGCCGTTAGCGTCGCGCCTTGTCTCCTGGCCCATCCCGCGCCAGGTCCCTTACACAAAATTAAAAATCTCGTCAGTTCGTCGCCGTCGCCGTGGTATCACTGGACGTGCTGGTGTCCGTGGTGCTCGTGCCCGATCCCGTGTCGGTGGAGGGGGCGGTCGGAGTGGAGGGGGTGGGGCTGGTGCCGGTGGGTGCGTCGGGGCTGTTGCCGGCCTCGTCCAGCCCACCGACGAAATCCTTGATCGCCGCCACGGCCGTCTTGTTGGCGGTCGTGGCCGCGTCCAGATCCGCCTGGGCTTGAGAGGCGGCGGCCTGGGCGGCGTTGTGCGTGGCGATAGCCAGGGCCAACGTGGCCTCCGAGCTTTCCAGGTTGCCCACCAGCGTGTCCAACTGGGCCTTTTCAAACTGTCCCATGATCAAACTCCTTTGTCCGAAAAATCAAAGCCACAACGGCCTAGCAACACCGCAAGCGGGCCTTTCACCCGCTCGTCCGACGCCATGTCGGAATCCGATTCCTGGTGCAAAAAACACCAAGGGCCGCTGATCGAATCGCCCGCAACTCGCGATAGGATCAACGGCCCCTGAAATCTCAGAGCCCGCAGTTTATTTTACTTCGCCCGAACTTCCCGCCGGGTCTCACCTCCCGGCTGAACTTTCTTGATCAGCCGGAAACGATAATCGGACATTCCGCCACCTGTCAACGAAAAAATCCGCCGCAACGTGTTAAATTTTTATTAACAGTCCCACCGTGGCACCGGGCTTCCGCCCGGTGAGTCGCCCCCGCAACGCCCCCAAACGTAACGCGGGCACTCCTGCCCGCGAAACCCGTCAACCTGCATTCGCACCCCCATTTAGCGCTGGCCCTCGGGGCCAGGCGTCAATGTGCGAGCGACCAACCGAAAGGCATTCGAACCAACAACGACGGGCCTTAATGTACCAACGCAACGGGCTCAAAAACGTAATAAGTCAACCCACCAATTGCCGTGGTTCCCGTTACCATCATCGCTGGCAGACTGGTGTCCGGCTCGTCGCCTACGTGTCGCGGAGCCGGCACCCGATAAATGTAGCCGGCAGCCCGCCCTTTAAACGGCACGCCACGCACAACGAACGTCACTTTGTGGTCTACCGCGTAATCGCCCCTAATTCCGGGAATATTAGCAACCATCAAGGCTTCCGAATCCCCGAGAATCGTTTCAATCCTCGCCGCATCAATTATCCCGCTTTGCCCGATTTCCAGCGATAGACCATCCAGTGGCACATGCCTCCGGGCCACCGCCGGCACTCCGGCTGTTGGCGGCAATAGCTTCTTTAACTCTGCAATTTCCTTCCTCGCCGCGAACAGTTCCGCCTGGAGCACATCGACATACGGTTCCAACCGCTTGACTTTGTTTCCGTCGGAAAAACGGCTGTAGCCCGCTTGATTTCGCGGATCATCTGCCGCCGTCTGCGCCATCGCCGCTGCCGCGATCACCATCACCGCCGCCAGAAGAATCGCCCGTTTCATCTTCCGCTCCCTTCAAAATCCCCCGTCCCTATCGCCTTTTTTTCGCCTCACCCTTCTTCACTATCATGCCGTTGGCATGCGCCATCCGCACAATGTCCTCGCGCGGCACCACAAACGCTTCTTTATATTTCCGTTTATTAACCGCGGCAAACGTCAAGTGTCCGTCTTCAATGTTCACCAGCCGTTTGAACGTCGCGTCATCGTTGCGCTGTACGTAATAATCTTCCCCCGCCGCCAAGTTGTCAATTCCGTATCGCAGGCACCGGAACATCACTGTCACGCCATCCGGATAGTCCGGCTCCATGCTGTCCCCGCGGATATGGATGCCAAAATACCCCATGGCCTTATGCATTTCGCTGTGCGTCTCGCCCATCTCGCCGACTTCCGCCCAGGGCCCGGCGGCCACACCCATCTCGAAAATGGGGAACTCCGGGATGGCCTGATCGGAATACGGTTCCACATTTCGATCAATAACTGGCGGTGTAATCGCTTGCGTGCGGTCCGCGGAAACATTGTCAGATCTCGGAGCATCCTCGGTTGGGTCCCATATCCCATCCTTTTTCATCTGCTCAATTTCCGCCACTTGCTGCTCGAAATTCAAGCCGTTAAGTCGGGATTCTTGCTGTTTCCACAATGCCTTTAATTTGGGGTCGTTCCTCATCGAATCAAGAAGTCTCGATTCAAAGTCATCAACCGAAATACCCAACAATTTAGCTGTATTAACGCGGTTTTCATCGCGCATCGAAGGCACTCGCTGATTGAACCAGTGCCGTAACGTCACATCGGCTACGCCTATCCGCGCGGCGGCATCCTTCTTCTTGATGCCCAAGCGTCCAATGGATGTCCGTAAAAATTGGCCAAAATGTTTTTCGCTCATAAATCCACTCTTTGACCATATTTACCGTTATTGGCTAACAAATGCAATCAAATAATCGCATCTAACCGGTTGACACCGCTAAAGACCGGTCGTATACTTTGCCGATGAGTTGCCCAGAGGACACAAATGCCCAGCAAATTCACACATTGGCTTAGATCTCAGATCGCAGAAATGCCTTGCAGCATCACGGCATTTTCAAAATTGGCCGGCGTATCTGAACAAAGCATTCACCGCTGGCTTAAGCAGAACACCCCGCACATTCGTCCTTATAACATCACCCTGATCGCCCGAGCACTCGGAATCAGCCGTGATGAAGTTAACAACAGAGTCACTGCATCGCGAAGTACTAAGACGACGAGAACGCGACGACGGAAAGTCTCCCCAAGTACTCTCACCACCGTGCCTGGACGTTCCGGGAACAACACGGTTTCGCCCGAACCCCTGCCCGCAACTCAAACTACGGCAGGGGAAAATACAACCCGGCCCACCGCTCCGGTGGCCGGCACCAATAAGCGTGCGTTCCGCGCCCCCAAAGACAACGGCAGCGGCGCGACCACGCCCCAACCCCGGCCGGCCGGAATACCGCCCGGGGCCTGAACGTAACGCGGGCATCCTGCCCGCTCGTAACGCGGGCACTCTTGCCCGCGATCATATAGGTAGTCTTTCGTGGAGGTCCAATCATGCGAACGAACGCCGTAAACAACCCTCGTCAAAAGAAGTTCCATCTCCGCACCATCCGCATCACGCAATCGGATTTCGACCAGATCCAGACGCTCGCCAAGCTCTACGATCTCAACAGCCAATTACTGCGTGAGGTTAACCCCAGTTCCAGCCACAGCAACTGGCGCGACACGCCGCCCCACACCATCGTCACCATCGCGCTGCACGAAGAAATCCAAAAAATGCGCCAGTGCGTCAACTTCCTCCAGTGCCAGATTCAAAAACAGTTCGAAGACTGCGTGTCCGCCAATTTAACCTGATCCATCCCGGCCCTCCGCCGGGAACCATATAAAGGAGTCTTTCGTGGGAACTAAATCAGCAAACAGCTTCGTCCGCTACACCCCTTATGACATCGCCATGCTATTCGCCACCGTCCGCGTGGCCTTCACCCGTGCCCACATCGCCCACCTGGTCAAGGTTGCCAACTGCCACGGCCTGCGCGTCTGCGTGGCCACCGCCGCAGAAATGCAACGGATCCTATCCCCACGGCCCGCTGGTTGCACAAAAACTGCCGCCGAAATCGAACGGGCCGAACGCAATTACCTCTCCACGGGCCGTTGTCCGCGCTGGCTTAAAAAGCGATTCGACGCCAGTTTCAAACGTTTGTGCCCCTGGGCAGGTACCAAGTCGCAAGATCGGAGGCATGTAGCTTCAAAACTTCCCGCGCCACAGAAATCTCCGGGCCAAAAAGCTCCGGCCCTTCGTAGCACCGGAAAGCAAACCACGCTTCCACCAGGTTCCCGCACTTCCGCCGGTTCAGCATCCAGGCCAGCAACTCTTCGACGCTCTTCGCGGCCAGCGACGCCTGGTAATTTTCCGCGGCGGCGCGGTCCCGCAAGGCCCGCACATAACGTGCCACGAAAGCCCCCGGGCGTTCCGGCCCCTCCGGCCGCCCGGGCCTCCTGGACACCACCGCGGCTCGTGCCGCTTTTTTAAGGACCATACAGATGAGCACGGAAAACGAAACCCCCAGCCCCTCCAACACCCCGCTCAGCACCATCCTGGTGGAGATCACCGCCCCTGCCCTGTTAGAAGCCCACTGCCGCGACCTGCAAAAAGCCGGCCGCGACTCCGCAGCATTTTTCGAACTCGCCCGCGAAGCCGCCATCTACGGCAGCGGCGTCAAGGTCCGCCTGCTCACGCCGGACGAATCGCGCCAGCAGAACCGTTACCAGGGCAACCGCACATGGCCCAAACTCCCCATCACCGGAACCGCGTCGTAAGTTTCGTCATTGCTCATTGCCCCTTGGAATTTGCTTCGTCATTAGTCATTCGTCATTCGTCATTGGATTCCACAATGCCTCTCATCAAAAAACATTGCCGCCAGCGCTTCAGCGGATCCACCCGCATCGGCACCGAGCGCATCGTCATCGGCACCCACCTCAGCGAGGCGGAGCGTCAATACGTCCAGGACGTATTCGAGTCTCACGCGTTCATCCACGGCCGCTCGCACACCGCCTCGCTCGCGCTGCTCAGTTTCATCGAGCTCGATCGACCCGCGCAGATCTCCGCCCTGGTCAAGGCCCGCACGGAAGATATTCTGCGCGAAATCCCGCGCAAGCAATACGGCTTCTACATCCATCCGCACCTGATGCATCACTACCACCAGCGGCACCGGTTCCCGCAGATCTGCGGCTCGGAAATCCTCCGGGCCGGCATTTACCACCTGCGCACCCTGGACCAGGCCGCGATCGTCGCCTTATCCGCCCGGCTCTACGAAATCGAAATGGGCATTCACGGGAGGCCCGCATGATCACCATCCACAGCCGCCAGAGCCTCCAGGCGCAAACCTACGACAGCCGCCGGCGCAACATCGCCGAAGAAATCTTCCGCACCATGGAAATGGCCTACGACGTCCCGGACGTCATGGAATCCGAGCGTCTCTGCGACATCGGCTTCACCGGCGACCGCCTGGCCCGCCTGGGCAAGTCCATGGAGGCCCGCTTCCCCTTCTTCCCCAGCCCCGACGTCGCCACCGTCAGCACGGTAGGCGACTTAATCAACCTGATCACCCGAAAGGTAGGTGCCTAATGACCGCCGTCGCCAATCCACTTCCCGGGTGCCGTGGTTTCACCTCCAGAGAGGTTAAACCACGCCCTCATCTGTGCTCCCCTCTCTCCACCGTCGAACCCGCCGACTACCAGGCAAACCACTCCAACCTCTCCGAAGGCCGCGTCGAATGCGGCCGGTGCGGCAAAACCTATTGCGCCTCCGCCGTGGTCAACGATCCGCCGCAGTTTTTTCCCGATCACAAAGTCTTCGGCCAGTTCCGGCGTCTGTTCTGCGATCACTGCCAGCAGGTCCAATGCTGGATCCAGTCCTGCGACTCCCAGGGCTTTCGCTTCCCGACGATCCTGGCCGGCCCCAGTTATCTCCGCGGCCGCAAGTACGTGGACCGTTTCCTTAGCAAGCATCCGCACGCCTCCGGCGTCGCGCAATCGGCCTAATTGAAACACAGAGGCACAGAGAACACAGAGGCGACGATGGAACTGGAAGTAAACACCGAACAGATTATGAAAGCTCTCGCTAACGCCGAGCGTGAAGGCTTCAAAATCGTAATCGTCTCCACCCCACACGATCAACCACGTCCGGCCCCAAGGCCGCCCATTATTAAGGAGTTCGTCATGCAAAACTCGCAACGTGAAGCCCGGTCCCTTGCGGGCATGTTGTCCATGCTGATCCTCGGCAGCCACCAGGGCCACAGCGCCAACCGCCCCATGCTCCTGGCTCCGCGTCGCAGTGCGTACAGTGGCATTAACAAGGGCGGCCGTCCCACGTTCACCCCAGGCTACCGCGCCACCCGCGAATACCGCCGCCGCAAGCGTCAGCTCCAACGCGCCGCCCGCAAGCGCAACCGTCCCAGCAAACCCGCATTCTCACGCACCAGCCGCCGGCGCATTTTATCGCGTGCCGAATGGAGCTTCGTCACCCCAATGTCAAAAATCCGTCGCCAGCTCGACGCCATGCACGGCGTCTGATCCGTTCCGCATTCCCCGTTAAAAGGAGCCCGCAAATGTCCTACCTAAAACCCATACCCGACAACGGCAAGGACTTCACCGCCCCGCGTCCCACCCTGTTCCAGCAGCTTCGCCACCCCGCCAACATCACCCTGGTCATCGCCAACGCATTCGTTGCAGGCTTCGTCTTGACCGGACACGTAGACCATGCCGCCTCCCTGATAGCCGGCCTCTGTTTTGGCTACGGCGCCTTCCGCCGCTAACCGTCTCTGTGCTCTCTGTGCCTCTGTGTTTCAAAAGCACGGTGCAATTATGACCCAACTCGCCCAAACAACTCAACCCTCGACCCCTGGGCCCCTCGACCCCTCGACCCCTTCGTTGCGCTGGCTCGAACTGGACGAGGCCGCCGCCTTAAGCGGCAAGTCCGATCGCCATCTCCGCCGCCTGGCCGGCGAGCGCTGGCTCTCCGATGGACTCGCCCGTCTCATCCAGGAGCCCGGCACCAAGGCCCGCTGGCAGATCCGCAGTGACGCCGAGCCCGCGTTGGCCATGCGTGGCCCCCAAGCATCCGTAATTGTTCCCGTGCCCGATCTCCGCCGCCACGCCGCCCCCGTACGTGATAAGGCACTCCAGAAGGCCGCCATTCTCGAACGCTGGCGGAAAACCGTCAGCGCCCTGACCGCCGTCGGCATGACCAAGGACGAAGCCACCGATCGCTTTATGTCCACGCTCGACAAGGAAGCCAAAGACCGCGACCCCACCAATCCCGAGGCCCGCGGCCCATCGCGCCCCACGCTCTACCTGTGGGCCAAACAATGTCGCGACGCCGGCGGCGCCGAAGCCCTGGTCGATGGCCGCTCCGTCAAAGAGGACGCGCTCGCCACCAGTGCCGATTTCTTCTCCGAACTCCGGCGCCTCTGGGAAACCAAGCGCAAACGCAAAGTGATCGTCTGCTACGAAATGGCCCTGGACAAAGCCCAGCAGATGGGCTGGCACATACCCTCCTACCGCGTGTCGCGGCGGTTCATCCAGAAGATCAAGGCCGACGAGGCCGCCGCTGTCGCCTGGCGGCGCGAGTCCGAACAAAAGTTCACCGACCTGCACACCCCATCATTAAAGGGCGATTATTCGCCGCTCGAAACTAATGAGTTTTGGGATGCCGATCATCATCTTATGGATGTCCTGGTGAAGGTGGGCGAGAAGATCAATCCCAACACCGGGGAGGTTGTTTCTCAATTTGCCCGCCCCTGGCTCACGGCCTGGCAGGATATGCGGTCGCGCAAGATTGTCGGCTGGCGGATCCGGCTCGAAGATCCCAACACCGACGTGATCATGGAAACGCTTGGTATTGCCATCCGTACGCATGGCGTGCCTGAAAATGCCTATACGGACAACGGCAAGGACTTCGACTGCCAATATTTGACCGGCCTGACCAAGAAGCAACGCTGGAAGCTCCGCCGGCTGCACGTCGCCCACGATCAAACCAAGCTCGGCGGCGTCTATGCCGCCTTGCAGATCAACCATATTCACTGCTGGCCCTGGCACGGCCAGTCCAAGCCCATCGAGCGATTTTTCGGCACGTTGGAAGATCGCTTTGGCCGCACCGTCGATACGTATTGCGGCCGCAAGCCGGAGGAACGCCCGGACGACCTGGACGACATGTTGGCCGCCGGCAAGGCCCCCACGCTCGAAGAGTTCACCGCCGCTTTCGCCCAATGGCTGGAAGTTGGCTACCACCAGAAGATCCACACCGGCCAGGCCATGGATGAGCGCCCGGCCGTCGTGTTCGAACAGCATTTGCACACCAAGCGCACCGCCTCCGAAACCGTGTTGGAAATTCTCTTGCAGCCGCGCGTCGGCCCGGTCACGGTCACGAAGGACGGCGTATGCTGGAAGGGCCTGCAATACGGCCAATTTACCGATCTAACGCGGGAAACCGAACCAGCCAAAATCACGGATGAGCAATGCCAGCAGGTGATTGAGGGTGTAAAGGCCTATCTCAAAAAGAACGGCATCACCCAATCCACCCTGGCCAAATCGCTGATCCTGGCGTCGTCCACCGTCAGCCAGGTGCTCTCCGGATCCTACGCCGCCGATCATCGCGCCGTGGTGCAGGCCATGGACCGCTGGCTCGAACGGCGCAAGAATGCCGACGCCCTGCCGCAGATCAGCAAGTTCATCTGGACCGACGTCGCCCGGCAGATCCGCCTGGCCGCCCAGCGTTCCATCCAGGCCGCCGACATGGGCATTGATACCCGGATCAGCCTTGTATGGGGTGATCCCGGCTGTGGTAAAACGCTGGCCCTGGAAGCGATCGCGCAGTCCGAAGATGGCCTGCTGATCACTTGCGGCATCGACCTTCAATCCGGCAATTCCATCCTGGATAAACTCTCGCAGATGCTCGGCCTGGGCATCTACACCACCGGCGCCAAGAAGTTTGCCGCCGTGGTCGATCGCCTGCGCGGCTCTGGTAAGCTGATCATCGTGGACGAGATCCATGCCCTTTTGGATTGCCGCGACGATAGCGCCTTCCACACGTTGCGGCGCCTGTCGGATCAAACCGGCTGTCCCCAGCTTTGGGCCGCCACCTGCAATCTGATCGAAGAGCTGCGCACCCGGGAACGCCGGCGCGAGCCCCTGGGCCAGATCATCAGTCGGATCGGCAGCCAGTTTCATTTGACCGCCAAGCTCAAGGGCACCGGCCCCAATGGCGGCCGGCCCGAGCCGCTCATCAGCGTCGAACAGGTCCTGGAAATTTATGGCTGCAACGAATTGAAGCTCACCAAGGATGCCGCGCGCTTCCTGGCCCGGTTCTGCACCAATCCCAGAATTGGCCTGTTGCGCGGCTGCACCGGCCTGGTGGCCACCGCCACCGCCATGAACCGCGGCAAGTCTAATCAGTTGACCTCCGAAATGCTTTGGGAAGCCTGTCTCTTCCTGTTCCAAAATACCATCCTCATGAGCGTCCAGGCCACCCTGAAGGAAGAGCTGCAAGAAATGAAACTCAAGATCGCGTAACGCGGGCATCCGCCCGCCCGTAACGCGGGCACTCTTGCCCGCCGTCGTATGTAACGCGGGCACTCTTGCCCGCCGTCGTATGTAACGCGGGCACTCTTGCCCGCGCAAGCAAAACCCGATCGGTCCCATCGGTCCGATCCGTCCGAAACAGGAGTCCGCCCATGAATGCCGCCCGCAAATCCATTCTCGCCAACGCCACCCCCGACCAACTCGGCCGCCTCCTGGCCATCGGCGCCGATCAAGAAGCGTCCCCCCCGTCAATCGACAATCGAAAATCGCAAATCGACAATCCCCCCATGTTCTGCCAAGCCGGCTACATCGTCTCCAAACTGGACCTGATCAACTCCCTGCGTTCTGATCTGTGCCCCTTCTGCGCCGGCCCCAAAACCCCGCGCCAGTCCGTCTGCGACTACTGCTGGCAGCTCCTCCCCGCCAAGCTGCAAAAGCCCCTCTACCACTGCATCGGCGAAGGCTACGAAGCCGCCATGCACGCCGCCCAGCGTCACCTCTGCCCCGGAAAAAATGTCTTCCACCTTCGCGTCACCCCGTGGGCCGCACTATGAAATGCCTCAGCCTCTGGCAACCCTGGGCCACCCTAATCGCGATCGGCGCCAAGCGGATCGAAACCCGCAGCTGGGAAACGCCGTACCGCGGCCCGCTGCTCATCCACGCTGCCAAGCGGCACGACGGCGATAGCCTAAGCCTGATAGCTGACGAGCCATTCCGCCGTGCATTAATCAATGAACGCAGAAGCCTGATTTGCGATCTTCCGTTCGGAGCCATCATCGCCATCGCCCATCTTGATCGGATACTCACGATCGGCGGTGGTCACAAGGGCGCCGTCATCCTGGTTGAATCCGGCGAAAGCGTCAGCTCCCCGGAACGGGAGTTCGGAAACTACGAACTCGGCCGCTTCGCCTGGATGCTCACCAACATCCGCCGCTTTCAGCACCCCATCCCCTTCATCGGCCACCAGAGGATATTCGACGTCCCCGATCACATCGTGGCAGACGCCATCAAATCCGCCATCCAGATACCGGATCCCGCCCCTGTTACTAAACCAACGGAGGCCATATAATGCTCACCAGCAGAAAGGAATCCCATGAACGTCATCAATCCGCAGCCCAGCAAGTTTTCTCCGGGACAAGATCTGGAGAGTGCCGTAACACGCGTGCTGTTAGATCTGAAGTTGGACCCAAGTTTGATCGAACACTGGCGTTCCGGCTCGAATGGAGAAACCTACATCTTGAGTCTAAAGATCAACGGTCGCAAAATTCCCGTCAGTATCGACTACCGCATGTTATGCATGGCCGCCTACCCCAGCCAAATGATCAAACTCGCCATCCAAGAAACGATGCTTCTGCCGCGCACGTAGCCGCTTACCAATCGGCCTTCCTCCTGGAGGGCCGCCCATGACCCCCCAGCAAATCAAGCTGATCCACATCTTCAAGAGCCAGGCCGGCCTAAACGACCAGCAGTACCGGATGGTGCTCGGCAACATCGCCAGCGTCAGTTCCTGCAAGGACCTGAGCAACGATCAATACGAAGACTGCATGGCCTTCCTGGAAGAGCAGATTGAATCCGCCGGCGGCCACCCCGGCGGCTACTGGCGTGACAAGCTCGCCCAGCGCGGCAACGTCGCCGGCGCCCGCATGGTCTGGAAAATCCGCCAGCTCCACAGCGATTACAATTTTGCTGCGGAGGCGGCCGACATCGCGCCCGACGACCGTTACCAGCTCTCCGGCCTGGTGGAGCGTGCGGCCAACGGCCGCACCCGCCGGCCCGAGCAGCTCACGCCCAAAGAAGCCTGGAACCTCATCGAAGGCCTAAAGAAAATGGTCACCCGCACCGCCCATGATGCCTCCCACCCCGTCCGCCGCCATCCCACCGCCGATCCGTCCTATCAGCCCGATCCGTCCGATTCCCCCGCCGTCGTCCCCGTTGAGGAGATACCGTTTTAATGTCCGAAATGACCACAAAAGCTCTGGCCCAATGGTTCGGATCCAACCGCACAAACGCCCATCGCGTCGGCATTGAAATGGGGAAATGTGAATGGGCCGGCATTCCGTTCATGGGCGGCGCCACCGAGATTCCCTACATCCTGGCCCGTACCGGCGTCGCTAACGATCTGCACCGGCACGTCATCAATCTTGCTCGCGTGGTGCGTGATCCCAAGCTCAAGGCTCAGTTGGTCACGTTTTTGGATGTGACACTATTCCATCCCGATTCCCTCGCCGACGCCCAGCGCCGCTGCCTTGCCCGGGACGGAACTGGAGACTTCTTTTCCCAGGTCCAGAACGCCGAACCTGATTTTGTCTGGGCCCTCGACTATTTCATCGCCACTTGGATGGGCCGTGGTGGCAAGGCCGGATCCACCGGAGAGTTCAAAGGTGCCCTTCCCGTGCGCTGGAACGCCAATGGCGGGGACAGCGCCACGCGGTTCCATAGCGCAGCCACGTCATTAGACGCCTGGTCGAAGGCGTTTCAACCGTGGAACTTCACAACCATCGACGCCTTCGAATTTCTGGCCAAGTGCAAAGATCTTCCCGGCCACTCCATCTACGTTGACGCCCCATGGCCCGGCGCTGGTGATGAATATAAGTACCCGTTTGGCGAGTCGGATCAACGCAAGCTGGCCAAAACGCTGGCAGCGTTCACCAAGGCTCGCATTGTGGTTAGGTTCGCCGATCACCCCCTAATCCGGGAACTCTATCCCACGGCCAGTTGGAACTGGATATTCCACCAAAGCCGCGATCAGGCCCAGCAAAAAATCGAAGAGGTCTTAATCCTCAACGGATCATCGTTTTCGGAGGCCCCCCATGGCTAAGCCCTCCGACCCATTCACCTCCAACTGCGCCCGCGTGATAGATGACACCGCGAAATTCAACGCTGCTTTCGACCGGGAAGCCACCGCCGCGTTAAAAGTGCTGGGCAACACCTTTGGGCCCACGCTCGGACACGTCCAGTTCAAACAATATTATGGAGAGCCCGGCGTCTGGCGTTGCGGTTTTCACAGCCCATTCGGCTTCCACGTCCGCGGCCGCGGACCCACTGCCCTGGCCGCCGTCCATGAAGCCGTCGCCAACCGCCTCCCCGACGATCCCGGCGGCCCAGCCTACACCGGCTGGATCGGAAGGAGCGCCGCCGCATGACCATTGAACTTCAATACGAACCAGGTGATCGCGTGTGGATCAAGGAAATTGAAGCCGCCGGCTGGGTAACCGCCGTCTATATCCAGAAGGCGTTGATCCATTACAAAGTAGCCTATTTCGCCAACAGCGAACGGCATGAGGAGTACTTGTTCGCAGAAGAAATCGCGAAGCTGGAGGCCACCCCGTGACATCATTCGACACCACCCAATTCATTCAGCGCCTCGAAGAGCACCAGCGCAAGTTTCGCGCCGCGATCGAACGCGCCGTCTACAAATTCTCCGCCCACGTCCTGGGCGAAGCGCAGGAACTCTGCCCCGTCAGCTCCGTCCCCGGCCACGCCGGCACGCTCAAAAGCTCCGACCAGCAGGACGAAGTGCAAACCACCGACGGCCTGGTCACCTGCCAGATCGGCTTCACCGAGTTTTACGCCGTGTTCGTCCACGAGATCCTGACCAATGCCCACCCGCAAGGTCAGGCCAAATTTTTGGAAACCGCCATGAAGGCCAACGTCAGTCGCTTCATGGAATTTGTTCAGGAAGAACTAGCCGCGGAAGGATTAACTTAAGAAAAAGGTTTAAGGCAAGGATGCCGTACATCGACCCCGACAATCCCAACGCCCAGCTCATCGCACAGATCACGCGGTACTACGATCACTCTGCGCAAATTCTCAAGGACATCGTCCTACACCCGCCCGGCAGATCCGCCCAGGCCCAGGCCTACAACCAGGCCACCGCCGCCAGCCGCCTCGCCCAGGTGCAGGCCGAAATCGACCGCCTAAAAAAGACCGCTACATCTTGGACCGGCACCGCCCTGGACGATTGCCTCCATCGCGGCCTGGCCGTCGCCGATGAGCAGCTCGGGGGCGCTGGCGTCCCGCCCGCCGATCTCAAGATCAAGCGTTCCACGTTCTCCATGATCAACCGCCATGCCGTCGAAGTACTTGCCCGCGATACCGTAGGCGATCTGCATAAAGCCGCCGACTCCATGGGCCAAACCGCCAAGGCCGCTCTCCGCGGCATGGCCGCCACCGGCGTCACTAACGCCCAGGTCAACGCACTCCTCGCCGGCCGCCAGATGATCGAAGGCCGTTCGGATTTCGCCGCCCGCGAACTCCGCCAACTCCTCCAGCGTGTCCATGGAAAAACCGTGGTCATCCAGGGCAAAAAAGGCCCCATCGAATTCGACACCAAGTACTACGCGGACCTAGTCTGCCACACCAAGGCCCGGGAAGCCACCTGTTTCGCCCGCCACGAGCGTTTCATCGAGCACGGCATCTACGTTGTCAAGATCATCGGCCGCGTCAGCAAGAACTTCTGCACCGCCTTCCTTGGCCACGTCTACAGCATCGACGCCCGCGATACCCGCTACCCCCAACTCGAATCGCTGCCCGGCGGCGGCCCCCCCTTCCACCCCAATTGCTCCAAGAGCACCGCCCCATTTATCGAGTCGCTCGCCAGCGCCGCCGCCAGGAATCATTCCCACCAGGACGACCAAGCCGCGGCCGTCGCCGCCGCCGGCACCACCAGCGCCGCCCAAAAGATCTTCCGTGAAACCCACGGCAGCGGCGCCGCCGAGCAGCGCCAGCGTGAAAGCGTCCAGGACATCCGCGACCGCGCCCGCGCCACCGGCTACGAACCGCCCGCATGGGGCCCCAAAGGAGGAAGCACTGATGACCGCTCCATCAAATAACGCCATCGACCCGTCCATGCGCCCCAGCAACGCCGCCGCGCCGGCCGACACCCCCTTGTTCGCCGCCACCAACGCCCTGGCCTACCAGACAGCGTCCAAGTTTTTCAGCCAGCGTTGCCGCCAGATCATGTCCGTCCTCCAGGAACGTGGTCCGTGCTGCATTTTCGAAATCGCTGCGTTCCTCAGCGTTCCCCCGTCCGGCGTGAATCCCGGCCGCATCATCTTCGATCACCAGATCTCGGGACGCTTCGGCAAGATGGTAGAGGATGGCCTGATTGCGCGTACCGGCCACCACAAGGTAAAAGAATCGACCGGCTGCCAATGCGACGAATATCGCATCACCGCCGCCGGCATCGATTTCATGGCCTCTTCGAAGGGGGTTCGAACCTGATGTAATCCTGGCCAGGAGCGCAAGGCCGGATCCCGATCCATCGGGATCCAGCCTTGTCCCCCTGGGCATCCACCAGGATCGCGACGCGATAGGGTGCTGTCGGCTTGCCGGCAGCGCTGGGTAGCGTCCCGCTCCGGTGCAGAACGGGCCACGATCACCAGGCCATCCACGGATCCGCGGCTTCACCGCCGCAGATCGTGGAAAAAACACCGGGAAACCGGTGGGGTTTTGTTTTTGCACCATGCGTCCAGCTATCTTAAAAGTGAATATTAGGCGTCAAACTCATGTCCGATGGGTTGTCCGATCCGTCCGATTCATCTGGCGGTAAAAACGCGTATAAGTGCCGCATTCAAATAGCCTTCAACCGCGGCACACCATCGGACATCCGTCTAATCTGCGCCCCGAAACCGCCCCAAATCGCCCCGCCGTCTAAACTAGCCCCCGCGCCCCGCCAACCCGCCAAAACCCCAATAGCCACGGCCCCGCCCGCGTTCCCCTACGTTCCCTCATGTCCGTCTAAGTTCCCCCGGCCATCTACATCAATTTCTTCGCACCCTGCACAAATTTCCTTTGCCGCGTCAGAATGCCCAGCTTTAGAATCTGCGTTTATGTGCGGTTCGATCTCGTTGCCTTTCTTCGTGGTCGTGACTTCGTCTTTATGCTTCTTGGTTGCGCCCCGCCGCCCTGTGCTTGCCCTTTGGGCGCACTTCTGTTTCAATCCCCAGTCCTTGAAATTTTATTAGGAGTCCGCCCATGAAGAATTGGAAACTATTGGCCGCGGCTGCGGCCCTGGTCCTCACCGCCGCCATCACGCTGGCGGAAGAACCCGCTTCCCAGCCCGCCCCCGCCACCCCCTCGACCCCCGCCGCCGTGACCCCGCCGATGGATGCCAAAGGCAATATTGCGTTTAAAGATCTGATGGCCCTGCCCGAAAGCGGGCAACAGAAGACAGGAGATGGCTTGATTATTGAAGACCTCAAGGTGGGCACCGGCAAATCCCCCACCGATACCGACACGGTCGTGTGCCATTACACCGGCTGGCTCAAGGACGGCACCAAGTTCGACTCCTCGCGCGATCGCGGCGAGCCGCTGGAATTCCAGCTTAACGGCGTGATCAAAGGCTGGCAGGAAGGGCTTAAGACCATGAAGGTCGGCGGGCGGCGCAAGCTGACCATTCCGCCCGAGCTGGGCTACGGTGCCGCCGGCGCCGGCGGGGTCATTCCCCCCAATGCGGTGCTGATATTCGACGTGGAACTCATCGCCGTCAAATAAGGCGGTAGTTGGGCGTGCAATGGTGGTGCGGTGTGGCGGCGGGGTCGTGGCACGCACTGGCAGCGGCGCGACGCCGCTGCCACTTTGGAGCGTCAGTGCCGGAACCGCTCGTTCTGGATAAAGATGTCCGAGGGGCTCTGCGAGAACATTTCGTTGAGGTCCACACCGTACCCGCGATAGGGCAAATAGGTGGCACTATTACTGTACGGTGAATAGCCATTGGGGGCATAAAAGCTCGACCCGTACGTCGGAGGCAGATAGGCTGCATAGGGCTTGTACGGCTGCGTGTAATAGGTCGGCGGCGGGATGGAATATCCCGGCGGCAGATAACCATAAGACTGGATCACCAGCGGCACATTCACCGCCGCCGGTGGCACGGCGGCCGCGCTGCCGGCAGCCGGTGGGGGGATGGGCGCCGCCCCGGCCCCCGGCGCCAGGGCCGGTAAGACCTGGGTCAGGGCGCTGCGCAGTTGGCGGTCCATTTGCGTTTCGACCTGGTCGATGGTGAACACGTTGCCCAGGGTCCGCGACGGCCCGATGACCCGCCGCGTGGCCACATCCATAACATACAGTTCCACGGTTATTCTGGTATCCACAATTTCCAGCCGGCCATACACCGCTACCGCCGCCCCTGCCTGTAGCGCCGCGGCCACCACCGCACGCGGATCCACCACCGCCGGACCTTTGCCCGGCGCCACCACACGCAACACACCGTTCTCGGAAATAGCGCCCATAAGGTGCAGCCAGATGGCCCGGGCGTCAATGGCATAGCGCTCCGGCGCGACGGTGGTGGCAAAGGGCAACAATACCACGTCCGCTCGGCCGGTCGTCAGGGGAGCATTGGCCTCCTGGGCCAGCACCGGCCGGGCCGCGCCCAGCACCACACTTAGAAGCATACCCAGCAGCAGGTTGATCCGCATCCGACACCTCCTTGAGCAGGCCGACACTCAATCATAGGCCGATGGCCCCGGATACTTCTTCGGCATATTTGCGAATTCCCAATAGGCGCTCCGCCATGGGACTCGGCGTCCCCTGGGTGTTCAGGGTTGGGGCGCCACGTCCTCGTAGCCGGCGGATGGGCCGCCGATCTTGATGTCGGCCGTATAGATCGTGCGCACCGTGACGGCGGTTTTCTCGTCGTTAAACTTGTCCTCGTTCTTCTTTTTCCAACTCGGATGATAGAGGCCCGTCTTGAAATAGGGCGTAAGCGGCCGCATCAAATAGGTGTTGGGGCCTTTGACATCCCACACCACCTTCCCATCCTTCCATATCTGGGTGTGCCCGTCGGTACCGGACGACCAGCACACATGCACCACCCATGCCACCCACCGGCCCTTTTGCACCGGATCATCGAGCGTCCTGGCGTCGCGCTGGATATCATCCGGCGGCCCAAAGGCGCGATGAATCCGCCAGCGGTCATCCATGATCGCAATGGACAGCGGCGGATAGCCGCGCGCTTTTTTCTCGTCCCCCAGCAGCCCATGCCACTGCAGGACAATGTCGCCGCCGCCATCAAAAACCCAGTCTGCCGGAACATAAATGCGCGCCCCATACCACCGCTCCTGAAATCCTTCTTCATGCGGCAGGGCAATTTCCGAACGGAACGAACCCACGGCCCGCGGCATCACGCAGCACACCGCCTTGCGCCCGGGGGGCGAATCGGGCGCCGCAACGATATGCACGCGCTTCTTCGTGGCTGCCTTGTCGAGCGCCGCGCGATCTTCCGACGCATCGATCGCCAATTTCCATTGGCCCAGGCCAGACTGGAAATCATCCTGGAAGATAACCTTCTTGGTCAGATCAAACACCCCCCCGGTCGCCGGCTGACCGGCCCGACCCGCGGCACCGACCAGGGCCAGACCCATGGCCAGGGCGAGGAGGCCCCAGTGATAAACCGCGGATCGATAATTTATTTTCACGCCGCCGCGCACGCCGGGAGTCGATAGGCCCGGTTCGGGCAAAACGTCGATACCCATGTGAGTCCTCCGCGCGGCCCATGGCATGGCTTTCCCGAAACCCGCAGGCCATGCCACCGTAGTCTACCACCGGTGGAAACGCGGAGGCAAATTAATACAAGGGCCGCGGATGTGTGTGGCCGTGCGATAATTTGATTATGGCGATCTCCGGCGTAAAATGAAATCAGTAAGGCAAAAAGGCGGGCAGCTGGGTTCCTGTGCGGGGAACCCAGCTTCGTTTTGGCAAGGCTACGGCGGGATAGACGTTTAGAAAGTTCAGGCGGGACCGTGTCGAAGAATGCTCGAACCTCTCGTCCATGCGGCAACGTCCAACCCCATGGCTTAAGGCACTTAAGGCCTGTGAAGTCTTAATTTGTCAACCGCACGTGAGGGAAAAAGCAATGGCCGTGCCAAGGTAATATCGCGCGCGGGGAAGCCGCTAATCTTTGCGTCTTAAGTCCCATACGGCACTTGATTTCCGATAAATCGCGGCGGTCCATGCGACCGATCCCGCGCTGCCACGCGGAGCCCGTATCTCACCTGAACGATTGTCGACCACGACAAAACGCACCACGGGGCGCGACATTGCGTCCGCCGCCTCAGCGAAAGCACGGCGGCGTCCGGGCGGCGCTACCACGCCGCTCTGACGAAACGACTTGCCACTGGAGTAATTCTGCACCCGCGCCTGGAACATTGCCGAAGCCACCCCTAGGGCGGCGTCACATTCACCAGTTCCACATTATCCAGAAACACGCGGGGAAGACGGTTTGCGGCCGCCGTCGTCAGGCGAAAAACCACCGTCACCGCGGCGGCATGGTCCGGCGCGCGGAACGGGGCAGCCACCGCCGAACCGCGGTAATCCCAGACCGTCTGCCACCGCGGCGCCGATTCGTATTGGCTGCCGACCGCATCGACCGGGCCACGCCCCGGCACCGTACGGTTCCAATCCAGCCGGCCACCGAAGACCGCGTACCCGCGCGGGTGGCCCGTGGCCTTGCGCTCGGCCTGAAAGTCTTCACAGCGATAGCGGTAGCGCAGGCTGTAAAGATGTCCGGGCGTCACCTTCACGCGCTGGCGGACCTCCACGTGGCTCGCTCCGGCGCCACCGTTGAGCCTTTCGTCATCGCTCCAGAACGCGGACAGTATACCGCCGCACGCGGGCCCGGATAAGCCGCCGGGCCGGTCGGCGTTGCTCCGTGTACCGCCGCCGGCGGCGGTGCTATACTGCGCCCGAAATGTCCGGAGGCCGTCTCCGGGCGATGGTGGCCAGGGGTTGCAAGGCCGGACTGGGCGTGGAGGCATGGCGCTTGGCACTGCGGGAACTAAATTGTTCCCCCGCCCCACCCACCCCTGCCCCCCGGCGGCGCCTCCGCACCGCATGGTTCGCCATAAGCACATGGCCTGCCGGTTTCTTTAGCTCGGTTCAAGCGTTGGAGTCTTTCTTATGCCTAGCCGCCGATGGGGTCCGTTTTCGTTTCTTGTTTGTCTGACCGCCCTGCTGGCCGCTTGTGCAACCACGGACCACCGGGCCGCGGCACCTCTGGCCGGCCATGCGCAGATCATCGGCGCCGCCAAGGACAACTTCACGCCCGAACAGCGCCGGGCCGTGATCTCTTCGGCCCAGGCCCGGCTGATCGCCCAGTGCGATTCGGTGATCGCACGCGTCGGCCAAAGTGCCGATGTCATTTTGCGCGCTAACAATAAGGACCCGGACATTTGCAGCAGCGCGGTGGCGTTGAAGGTGCACATCGCCGGCTCGGTTATCAATATCGCCAGCCAAAGCGAACCGGACGTGGGGCTGCTGAACCTGACGGTCGTGCTGACGCTGGAAAATGCCGTCTTCCACGCGCTCCAGCCGGACGGGCGCACGTACGCCGAAACCACGTATGGAAAAAATTCGCAGTTATTGTCGGACACGCTCGACGATCTGCAAAAAAAATCCTGGAAGATTGATGCGGATTATTACTCCGCCGCACAGCTTAATAGCCTGCGAACCTATCTGGCCGGGTGGCAGGCCCGGCATCCCGACGCCCGCGAGGTGGCCGACGTGCGCCTCGATGCCCTGGTGGATACGCAGGCCCAAGCCTCCGCCGGCCAGGGCGGCAGTACCGGCTTTGCCATGATGGTACAAATTGATGAGGCCACGCGGGCCGTGGATGAAGTCCGCCATCTGGGCGAACGGGCCCTTTTTATCGCCCAGCGTTACCCGACATTCCTGCGCTGGCAGGCCGAATTGCTCACGCTCGATATGGCGCTGCAACCCTCGGCGCGGCGCACGCTGGCCGCGCTCGATGAGGCCAACGCCAACGTCACGAAGATTACGCCGGACCTGCAACACTTTCTCACCGGCGTGCCGGCGACCCTGGATAAACTCCAGGGGCAGTTGCAAACCCTGCAAACCAACCTGCCGGAAACCCTTAAACAAACCCAGCCGCTGCTGGATAAAGTCCAGCTGACGACGGCCGATCTCCGCGCCTCATTGCAGACCATCGACGATATTTCCAAGCGCTTTGCCCCCGCGCCCGGCGCGGCGACACAGCCGGCCGGGGAACCGTTCTCCATTGCCCATTACACCCAGGCCGCCGCCCAACTGGCCACCACCGCCCAGGCCTTGCGCGAGCTGGTTGAATCCTCCAACAAGATGCTGGAAACCGCGGCGTGGAAGGCCCGCTTTCAGGACCTTGATGGCTTGACGAAGAGCCGTATTCAGGAAATCGATCAGATCACCCAGGCGCGAACCGATGGCATCTTCATCCGCTGCATTGAGGGCCTCCTGATTTTCTTTGCGTGCCTGCTGGGTTACCGCGTCATCGCCGTTAAACTGCTCCGCGCCACTCCCCCCCAGGCACGCCCCTGATTATTTTGCGGGCCAACGTCGCGGCCGCGCGCCCGAAGGCGCCGGTGCAGGAGCAAATTATGGATGATCCACAATGTTGACAATGGCATGGCCGAGCACGGCGTAGGCGACCTTGGCGCCAGCCTGCACCAGCTTCAGCGGCACCGCGTGGGCTCCGCTGTTAAACGCGACCACGACCATGGTGCCGTCGACGTTACGGAATGCCGTGGTCTCGAGTTCCGGCGGACTGGCGGCAATCCTGATCCGCCGGGCACCGGGCCGGATGTATTTGCTGAAATGAGAAAGGTGTATTGGCCGGTGGGGAAAAAGGTGGTGCGGCCCATGTGCGTGCGGCACACGGAAAACCACGCCCCGTCCGGACTGAACAACGCCTGGAGGACTTCGTGGCGTTTTTCCGGGGGGATGGCATGGAGCAGATAGGCCGAGAGTTCCGTCAGCGCCGCGCCAAAGCCGACGATCGCCGGCACGGATAAACCGCAGCGCCAGCGCGGTCCCGATCTATGGCTGGGGATCTACCGCCCGACCCGCCTCCTGTTTGCCCACCGCCCACAACCACCCGCTGCGGGCGGCAATGTACAACGTGCCATTGGCCACCACCGGCGCGGCATAGACCGGCGTGCCCACATCCACCTTGGCCAGGATCTTTTTCTCCCGACCGGCCGCCAGCACCACCACCCCCTTGGAGGTGGGCATATACACTTTGCCGTCGGCCACGAGGGTCGAGCCCCACACCGGGGCGCCGGTCTCGTGGATCCACTGGCATTGCCCCGTGGCCGCATCCACGCAGTGCAACCGCCCGCCGACATCGCAGATATACAATAGGCCATCGGCAATCGATACCGTCGAGAGCGTGCGGTCCAGGCCCTGGTAGGTCCAGATCCGCCCGGTCTGTGTGATGTCCCCGGTCCTGGTGGCATCAATGCAGTGCAAGGCACCCCGGCCGCGGCCATGCTCCGGATCGCGCCCGATGGCCACATAAATGCGGTGGTTAAGAAACACCGGCGTGCCGATAATTTCGCTCTCGCCCACAAACGCGCCATCATTCTTGTTGAATCCGTCGCGGTTGCGCTTATCCCCCTGGCAGAAGTAGGACACGTAGTCCATGCCGTGCGTGTCCTTGTATTCCTCCGGAATGCAATCGTACGACCAGACGGTTTTCAATTTCACCGGGGTCGCGGGCAGCGCCGTCAGACATTCAAAGGCATAGCACCGCCCATCGCCCCCGCCATAAAAAACCAACTTGCGCCCCGCCACGTCCCCCAGCGCTACCGACGACCATTGCCCGTGCAGCATATGCCGGCTGATCGGGGTATCGTCGGTGGCGACCAGGCGCCCGGTCTTTTTGTCCAGCGCGATGAGATTGGGCGCGTGGGGCGCCGGCACGGGGCGCTTGATCTCCTTGGCCGCCCCCATGTTCCGGTCCACCCCGTTGGAGGTCTGCACATACAGCAGATCCCCGGCGATGGCCGGCGAACCGTTGGTGGCATCGCACGGAAAGACCCCCAACTGGTCCCACAGGTCAAATTCCCACAGCACGCGGGCCTGCCCGGCCGCGGGTCCCGGCGGCTGACCGTGAGCGTCCAGGCAGACCACCTTGAAGCTGTGCGTGACAAAATAAACCCGATCGTCTTCGACGACGGGCGAAGAACAGACGCCGAGGCTCTCCGGATTGGGTCCCACACCGATCAGCCAGTTATTAATATAGAGTGGGACCTTCCGCGCCGGCCCCTGCCACTGCCAGAGCACCTGGCCGGTCTGTTCATCCAGGCACAGCAGCAAGCCCAGGCCCGGCTTGCGCCCCCCGATATATATCCGGCCGTGGGCCACCACCGGTGCGCCGTAGATCGTGGGGCAAAGTTTGACGCCCCATTTGACGTTTTTCGCCGTGGCCGGATCGATCCGTCCGGTCGCCACATTGCGCTCGCCCGGCACAAACGACTCCGGCAAACCGGTCTCATTCGAGACCATGTTCTTGCCGTCCGTCCCGCCCCATTGCGGCCAATCCGCGGCGGCCGCGCTGGCCGCCGCCGACAACACGAGCCACAAAACCAGACGGATATTTGTCTTCATAACGATTGCTCGATCTCCTGGCGTTTGCGGTCGTACTGTTCCTGGGTGAGGAGCCCCTGGTCGAAGAGCTCTTTGACCTTCTTGAGCCGCGCCACACGATCGCCCGTCGGGGCTGGCGCCGGGGTGGCGTCCGGGGTCGACACCGCGGCGCCGGCCAGCGCCATGATCTGCTGCACCTCAGCGGCACTCACCGCGCGATCATAAAACATGACCTCGTCAATGATGCCCCCAAACGACGCCCCAACCTCATCGAGGCGCGGATCGGGGTTGGAACGGTTGGCCCCGATGGTCAGATCGAAGCGGTTGGCCTCCACGACGCCGGTCCAGCGTTTGCCCCCGTGCTGGAGTTTGCCATCGACATAGAGATTCTGCTCCGTGCCGTCGAAGGTCGTCACCAGGTGGTGCCATTGGCCGTCGGCGACCACCGCCTCGCTGGGGAAGAACCGTCCGTTGATTTCGCTGGTGGCGTGGCCGGTCATGCGGGGCGATGTTTCTTTACCTTTGCCGGTATAGGCGCCGGCGATGCTCAGCGCAAAGCCGTGGTTCCATTGTTTATCCATGATCCGCCGCCAGACATTGTCGGCGCAGGAGGTCTTGATCCAGACCGCAATGCTGATTTGCGGCCCATTCAAGGCGGGGCTGCTGGGCACCGTAATATAGTTGTCGCTGGGCGCAAATTGATACGCGCCTCCCTGGCGTCCCGCCGGGGTCCATGTCGCCCCGGTGACTTTCCCGTTATTCCCCTGCCCGCTCCGATCGGTCACAACGCCGCCGGGTTCCTGCTGGTCGAAGGTGAAGTAGAGCTTCAGCCCCGCGCGCAGGTTGGCCGGCAGGGCGCCGGCCGGTTGACTTTGCGCCGCTGCGGTTCCCGCGGCAAACGGCAGGAATGATGCCATGGCCAGGCCCATGATCAGGAACCGATATTTCGCGCGCATACGCATCCTCCATTCTGGTTGGCGGCAGCCGCCTCCGGCCTCAGATACCACGGAGTATCTCTTCGACCTTCCGATCATAAACTTCTTTGGTAATGGCGCCGCTTTCAAAATCGGCCTTGAGTTTTTTGAGCTCCCCGGCGGCAGCGGAGGGCGGCGCCGGTGCGACCCCGCCGGTCGGACCGGCGGCGGAGACCCGCTGCATTTCAATGGTATGAAAAACGGCCTGGCAGTTGAAGATCCCCACCCCCAGCAGCGGGCCCTCCTCCACGCCATCAAACAAGGGCCTCCCGACGCCTTGGCGCTGGGTAATCTGCGACCAGCCGGCGGGCCAGCGAACCACTTCCTGCCCGTCCACCACAACACTCACGGCCGCTTCCCGAACTTGCACCAGAACCGTCACGGCACGGCCCTTGGGCAGCCACTCCGGGCGCGCTGGGGCGGTGGCGGTCAAATCGGCCCCGCGCACGCTTTCGATAACGGCACGCCGCAGGTGGTCGGCAAAGATGGGGCTGCGAAAATTATAGTAGTCCAGGACCGCGTAGCCGCCGGTCGCGCCTTTACGGAAGAGGAAGAACACCCCCACGGGGCTGCCTTCGCCACGTGTAACGCGGAAGCGCAGATCGTAATTGTCGCCAGGATCCTTGGCCGGGATGGTGCATAAAGCCCAACCACTGGGCTCGGTGCTGGTCAGGGCGCCGCCCGCAATCTTCCACTGCCCGCACCGAAAATCGCGCGCCGGATCAATCAGCCCGATCAGATCGGTCCACGCACCACCGTTCGCGCCACGGGTGTCGCCCACCGGCGGGATGCGTGGCGGAGGCGCGGCACTGGGTGCCGAGGTTACGACTGCTGCCGGTGGGGCATGCACGACGACCGCCGGCGAAACCGCCGGGCGCTCCGCCGCCCGAGCCAATGGCTGGTCCGCCGGTGTAACGCTGGTATTCGCCGGGGTTCCGCGCCATGGCGCCCATAGGAATAAGCCGCCGACCAGCAACACCGCGGCCACGCCCGTGGCAACATACAACAGGATACGGTTGGGCTGCGCCGGGGCCGCACGGGCCGCCGCACCGGGTTTCTGATCGTTCGGCAGGGCGGCGGAGACTTTCTTTAGCTCGGCCAGCAGGTCTTCGTAACTGGCGTAGCGTTCCTCGGGTTTCTTGGCCATCATCCGCGTGACCACCTTGGCCAGCAGGTGCGGACAATTCGGGCAGGCCTGCGTGATCGACGGGGTCGCCTCGTTAACGTGCTTCATCGCCACCGATAGAGCGCTGTCACCGGTATACGGCCGGCGGCCGGCCAGCATATGAAACAACGTGCAACCCAGGCTGTACATATCCGAACGGAAATCCAGGGCCTTTTCCGCCTGGGCCTGTTCCGGGCTCATGTAATGCGGCGTGCCCATCATCACGCCGGTGGCCGTCACGTGCGCCGTGTCATCGCCGACATTCTTAGCCAGCCCCAGATCGCCGAGTTTCACCTCACCGGCTGTGGAGAGAAAAATATTATCCGGCTTGATGTCCCGGTGAATCAGCTTGGCTTTCTTCCAGGCATAGTCCAGCGCCTCGGCCACACACAATGTGATAGCCACCGCCTCGGCCGGTGCCATGGCGCCGGCGCGTTTGAGCCGCTGCTGCAGCGATTCGCCCTCGACAAATTCCATCGCAATGTAATAGCGTCCGCCATCCTCGCCCGCAGTATGTACCTGTACGACGTTGGGATGCGTTAGGCTGGCGGCGGCGCAGGCCTCGCGGATGAACCGTTTGACAAATGCCGGGTTGGCGCTCAGGTGCGGCGCCATGACTTTAAGCGCGATGCTGCGGTTGAGCAGCGGTTGGCGCGCCTTGAAAACCGCCCCCATGCCCCCTTGGCCGAGTTTCTGAATCAGTTCAAAACCCCCGACGGCCTTGCGCGCCGGCTTGGCCACCGCTTGACTGGTGGTCACCGTGGCCTTGGGGTCGGCGGCATTTTTCCCATCTTCTGACATGCAAACTCCCGCGACTGGACGTTACAAAACATGGGGAAGCCTGTCAAGGCAGAACCGGAGGCGCGAGCCACTATTTCAGGGCGCCCGCGGAATATCGCCCGGTCTTCCGGTATGCCCGGACGAACCACCGGCGATACTCAAGGCGTTGCCGCCGCGTTCCCACTGGTTGGCCAGGGAACGGATTCTGCCAAAATGAACGGCCTGGCGATCCGTGAGGGAATCCGTCCGGGCAAGCAGATCCAGGGGCTGCCGCGGTTGTTCGGCCGCGGCGGCAGCGGTCATTGCTTTCGCCACGCTCGCCACCGGCGCCGGGCGCGGTGCCGGCACAACGGGTGCGGGCCGAGTCCACGGCGGTGCGGTCCGGGCCATACTCGTTGGAGATGCGATGGGCACAAACCTCATCGCCCCGCGCGTCGGTGGCCGCGATGGCCCCGGCCGGCTGATCGCCGGGCATGATCCGCCAGCGCACCGGACTGGCGGTGCGGCGGTATTTTTCCCATCTTCTGACATGCAAACTCCCGCGCCTGCAAGTTCCCACGCATGGCACCCTGCCACCGGCACGGCAGCGGTGGCATCTTACTGCGGGAGAGCGCCGGGCGGCGGCACGCGCTTGAGCGGCCGGATGCAGAGGTTGCGAAACGACACGGCACTAAAGCTTCCCAGCAGCATGATGGGGCCGGGCTCGTCGACATTCTGGTCCAACGCGCCGACGGTGGGGCGGGCCAACTTGCCGACCTCCACCACGGTTTGGCCATTAAGCATGATCGTGACATCCTGGCCCGCCACTGTGGCATCGAGGGTCTGCCACTGGTTGGCGGGTTTACTGGCATTTTCCCGCGGGGTTATCTGGCCGGCGATGCCACCGCTGCTAATGGTAGTCAGGGGCAGGCCGGCATCATCCCGGAGTTTCACTTCGTAGCGTCCCCGCAGATACACGCCGCTGTTGCCCCGTGGCGATAGTTTGTATTCCAGGTGTAACGTGAAATCGGTAAAGGTTCCCGTCGTGATCAGATCGGCACCCTTCTGGGCATTCACCAGCACCCCGTCCTGCACGCTCCAGTTACTGCCGGCGCTACGCGGTTTCCAACCCGTCAGACTCTGGCCGTTAAACAACGGGGTATAATCGGTGAGGGACAGAACCGGTTCGGGCGGCGCTGGCGCCGGTACGGCGTGGACCGCCGGCACGCCCGGTGTGACCGCACCGGCACCTTCGCCCCGCAGCACCTGGGCGTTGCCGTCATAAATGCGGAGTTGCCAGAAACTCACGGAATAGCTGCCACTCTTTGTGTGCAGGCCCGGAGTCGTCCCGCTCGATTTCCCGGGATGCCCGGGCGAACTGAAGGCGACACCCAGGGCGTTGCCGCGCCAGTCCATGATCTCCTGACCATCGCGCCGCACGGTAATGCGATCCGGCTCATTGGCCTGGCCACGCTCAACCCGCACGATCACGCGCGACCGGTTGCCGCTTTGTGCGGGCCACAGATTGCCCACCCGCACGCCGCCGATCATGTGCGCTTTTTCATTGTCGAAGAACATCCCGATGACGTGCGCCTCATCCAGCGGCATATTCACCACAAAAGGCCCTTCCCCCGCCAGGCGTTCAAACTCCACTTCCATTTCATAACAGCGGGCGTTGAGCGCCACCGGCGTACCAATTTGTCCGGCGCCGCCGTCGGCCACAAAGACCAGTGCGGTGCCACGGCGTTCCCACTGGTTGGCCAGCGAACGGATATTGCCGAAATGAACGGCTTGGCGATCCGTGAGCGGATCCGTCAGGGCCAGTAGATCCAGGGTCTGCCGCGGCTGCTGGGCCGCGGACACAGCGGTCTCCACCGGCGTCGCACGCGGTGCCGGCGCCACGGGTGGTGGCCGATCCTCCACGGCCACCGTCGGCGGGACGGCCGGCGGGGACGGCGGCACAACGCCGGTTGGTGCCGGGGCACTTTTCCACGGTGCCCACAACAGCAGCCCACCGACCAGCAGCAGCGCCGCCAGGCCGGTGACGCCATAGAGCACACGGCGGTCCTTCCGCACCGGGATCCCATCGGTCGCCGGGGCCACCGCCTTGTCATCTTTGGGCAACGCCGCATGGACCTTCTTTAACTCGGCTATCAGGTCTTCGTAACTGGCATAACGATCCTCGGCCTTCTTGGCCATCATCCGGGTGACCACCTTGGCCAGGAGATGCGGACAATTCGGGCAGGCCTGCGTGATCGACGGGGCCGCCTCGTTGACGTGCTTCATCGCCACGGATAGCGCGCTATCGCCGGTATACGGCCGGTGACCGGTGAGCATGTGAAACAACGTGCAGCCCAGGCTGTACATGTCGGAGCGGAAATCCACCGACTTTTCGGCCTGGGCCTGTTCCGGGCTCATGTAATGCGGGGTGCCCATCATCACGCCGGTGGCCGTCACATGCGCCGAATCGTCGCCGATGTTCTTGGCCAACCCCAGGTCCCCGAGTTTTACTTCACCGGCATTGGACAGAAAGATGTTGTCCGGCTTGATATCCCGGTGAATTAGCTTGGCTTTCTTCCAGGCGTAGTTGAGGGCCTCGGCCACGCACAACGTAATGGCGACCGCCTCAGCCGGCGGCATGGCGCCGGCGCGCTTGAGCCGCTGTTGCAGCGATTCGCCCTCCACAAACTCCATGGCAATGTAATAGCGTCCGGTATCCTCCCCCGCGGTATGCACCTGCACCACGTTGGGATGCGTGAGGCTCGCGGCGGAGCAGGCCTCGCGGATAAACCGCGTGACAAACGCCGGATTGGTGCTCAGGTGCGGCGCCATGACCTTGAGCGCAATGATACGGTTGAGCAATGGCTGCCGCGCCTTGTAGACTGCCCCCATGCCCCCCTGGCCGAGTTTGAGCACAATTTCAAAACCGCCCACCGCTTTACGCGCCGGTTTGGCCACTGCTTTGGTGGTGGCCACGGTGGCGTTCGGATCGGCGACGGGCTTCCCATCTTCTGACATCAGAGCGAACTCCCACTTCCTAAAATCACAGCGCTGGCATATCGGGACAATTCTATCCGCTTGTCATCTGGATAACACCATTATTTTACTGCGGGAACAAAAGTTATGGCGCACAATGTGGCAGATTATTGGATCGTCTAATCGCCTTGCGATTCCGGTGGTCTTTCCCTTTGGGGCTCCTTCGGTGGTGCCATGAATGACGCTCAATGCACTGTGCCGCCGCGGCGGAGCGCACTGTTGCCAAAGCGCTGGCTGATGACGTCGGCTACGGCATCCAAGCGTTGCTGTCGCGCCTGTTCCGGATTGGCAAACAAGTTCATCTGCCCGGCATCCGCGTGGAATTGCGCCGCCGTGACCCCGATGAGGCGCACGGGCTGGAAGGTCTTGGCGGCCCAGCGATCGAAGATTTGCAGGGCGATGGCTTCGAGTTCCACCGTGGTATTTGTAGGCGCCCCGAGCGTGCCCGAGCGGGTGATGGTCTGAAAGTCCCCAAAGCGGATCTTCACAGTGAGCTGGCGGGCTTTGAGGGCGTGCTGGCGCAGCCGTCGCGCCACCTGCGCCACCTGATCCCGCAAGACCGTGCGTACCGCCTCGGGGCCGGCCACGTCCGCGGCAAACGTTTGTTCCTGGCCAATGCTTTTGGCCTCCTGATCGGGCGTCACGGGCCGGTCATCCAGGCCATGGGCCAGGCGCTGATAGTGTGCCGCATCCTCCCCGATTTGCGTGCGCAGCACCGCCAGGGGAAACCGGCGCAGATCGCCGATGGTGGTGATGCCCAGCAGTTTAAGCCGGTTCGCCATGGCCGGCCCGATGCCCCAGATTTTCGTCACCGGCATGGGCGGCAGAATTGTATCGATATCTTCCGGGCGGATGATCGTCAGGCCGTCGGGTTTGTGGAGATCAGAGGCCAGCTTGGCCAGGAACTTGTTGGTGGCCACGCCCACCGAAGCGGTCAGGCCGATTTCCTCCCGGATGCGTTGTTTCATTTCCCGCGCCACCGCGGCTGCCGGCCCCAGCAGCTTTTCGGTGCCGGTCAGATCGAGGAACGCCTCGTCGATGCTCAAGGGTTCGATCACGGGCGAAAACTGGTCGAGAAGGGCAAACATCTGCCGGGAAATCTCGCTATAGCGCTCGTGGCGTCCGGATACCACGATGGCCTGCGGGCACAGGCGCTTGGCCACCGCCATCGGTTGGGCGGAATGACACCCGAAAGGCCGGGCCTCGTAGCTGGCGGTGGCCACCACACCGCGTGGTCCATCATGACCGATCAGGACTGGTTTGCCGCGCAGTTCCGGCCGATCCATCTGCTCGACGGCGGCAAAGAAAGCATCCATGTCCAGATGGAGGATCGAGCGCGTATCCATGAGGGTTCTCCAGCAGGAAGCCGGAACCATTAATAGGCGTTGGGGTGCCGGAAGCCGCGGAAAACGGTGGCCAGGACAATGCGGATATCCAGCAGGGGCGACCAGTTGTTGAGGTAGTACAAATCGTACTGGAGGCGTTTGCGGAAGCTGGTGCGGCCGCGATAGCCATTGACCTGGGCCCAGCCGGTCAGGCCGGCCCGGACCTTGAGGCGCTGCGGGAAGGTGGGGATATCCTGCTGAATTTTGCGGAGCATTTCGGGGCGTTCGGGGCGCGGGCCGACCAGCGACATGTCGCCCTTAAGCACGTTGAACAACTGCGGCAGCTCATCGAGACTCAAGGCCCGCAGGCGGCGCCCGATGGCGGTGCAGCGCGGATCGTCGCGGGTGGCAAAGGCCGGGCCATGATCGTGCTCCGCGGCCGCAACCATGGTGCGGAATTTGTAAATATCAAACGGGCGCCCGCCATACGAGACACGGCGCTGGCGGTAAATGGCCGGACCGGAACTGCCACACTTGATAAGCAGGGCCATCAGCACCATGGGCAGGCCCAGGAGCAGCAGGCCGAAGGTGGCGCCGGCAATGTCGAACAGGCGTTTGTAAATGCCGGTCCAGCCGGCGAAGGGGTTTTCGCGCAGGGAGAGGATCGGCAGGCCGTCGAGTTCGCTGACGGCAACATTCATGGGAAAACGCGATAAGTACAGATCGGGGATGATGCGGACATCCACGGCGGTTCGCTCCAGGGTGCGAATGACGTTCTGCAATTGTTCGCCATGCTTGGTGGGAATGGCCACAAAGACGCAGTCGATGAGTTGCTCCTGCACCAGGCGGACCAGGTCGGCGGTGGTGCCCAGGACCGGCAGGCCGCGCACCTCCTCCCGCAGCACGGTGCGATGCGTATCGATAAAACCCCGTACGCGTATGCCCGTCCAGGAGTTGCCGTTGATCTTGTGCAGGGTCGACTGCCCCAGGCGTCCGGTACCCACGATGATGGCATGCCGCAGGTTCCACCCGCGCCGGCGGATGGCGCGCAGGGCGGAGCGGAACAGGCCGCGTTCGAGGATTAATGAACCGGTAAGCGTCGGCAGAAACATGAAGAGCATGGCGCGGGTAAAGCGGTCCTGCGTAAAGTACAGAAAGACGATCAGCACGCCCCAGATCAGGAACGAGGCTTTAATAATGTGCCCGAGTTCAAACAGGAAGGATTTGTCGCGGCGCGGCCGGTACAGTCCCGATCCGGTCAGCACCACCAGCGAAAGCAGCAGCGTAAGAACAAGGTTAATGGCCACCGTGCCCCATGAGACCATGCCCTTGGGGGCATCCAAAACGGTAAAGCGGACCGCGTAGGAAAACAGCCACGCGGCACTGATAACCATCAGGTCGCAGACGCCCAGGCAGATATTCATGGTCTGGCTGTGCTGTTTTACCATAGGCTGATGCAACGCTCCCACGAACACAATGGTCCCACAACCGAAGCAAGCAATGATACCCCTAGCGGAAGCGTTTCGCAAATGCAAATATGCGAAACATACGTTATCCTTGCTCGGGGCACGCGGGGCCAGATGCCTTTGTGACTCGCTCCGGCATCTTGGTGCAATGGCGCTGATTTATGCCGCCAAACGCCCTGGACGCGGCGACTGGCAGAGTTGATAGTGTAGGGATTCCAAGGCCCCCCCAAGGGCCCCTGTTTGAAGGACAAGCCATGAAGATCTGCACGTCTTTACGGATGGCCGCCAGATACCACTGGTGCCTGGCGTCACTTCTGGTTCTTGGCGCTGTGGCGGACGCTTTGACCACACGCGGCGCGGGTGTGCTGTGGTACGACAAACCGGCCGCCACCTGGGTCGAAGCGCTGCCCGTGGGCAACGGCAGCCTGGGGGGGATGATCTTTGGCGATCCAGCCCGGGAGCACATCCAATTCAACGAAGGGACACTCTGGACGGGCGATGAAAGCAAGATGGGCGCGTACCAGCCGTTCGGGGAGGTGTTTATCGAATTGCCGGGAATAGCCGCCACCGATTATCGCCGGCAACTGTCGCTGGAGGACGCCATCCATCGCGTGACGTTTACGGCCGGAGGCGTCAAGTTTCAGCGGGAAGTGTTCAGCAGCTTTCCCGACCAGGTGCTCGTGATCCGGCTGACGGCCGACCAACCCGGGGCGCTCAGCGGCACGCTGCGGCTGCGGGACATGCACCCGGGCCACATCGTGGCAGACGGCCACCGGTTGACCATGACCGGCACGCTCGATAACGGCTTGGACTATGAGGCGCAGGCCTGCGTGCTGGCCGAAGCAGGGACGGCCCACGCGGAAACGGGCGGGATCCAGATCGCCAAGGCCGACCGCGTGACGATTCTGCTGGTGGCCGGAACGTCGTTCTGCAACGATCCGGCAAAGCACTGGCGGGAACCGTTGCCCCACGAGAAACTGGTAACGCGGCTGGCGACGGCGGCGGGTAAGACCTACGAACAACTCCGGGCGGCCCACGTGGCCGACTACCAGCAGCTCTTTAACCGCGTACACCTGAACTTGGGGCCGGCAAAGGATGACCGGGCCACCGATGAACGGTTAGCCGCCTATCAAAAGGACGCTGGGGATCCGGCACTCGACGCCCTGTTCTTCCAGTATGGACGCTATCTGCTGATCGGCTCTTCGCGCCCCGGCGGGTTGCCGGCCAACCTGCAAGGCATCTGGAACACCAATTTGCAGCCGGCCTGGTACTGCGGCTACACGACCGACATTAATGTCGAGATGAACTACTGGCTGGCCGAGCCGACGGCATTATCCGAGTGCGCGGAGCCCTTGTTCGCGTGGATCAAGAATTTGGCCGCCATCCAGAAGAAATCCGCCGACCCGAAACTCAAGTGTCCGCGCGGCTGGATTGCCTATAGCACCAACAATCCCTATGGCGGCAACACGGGGTGGGCCATTCACCGGCCCGGCAGCGCCTGGCTGACACAACATCTGTGGACGCATTACCAGTACGGCGGCGACCTGGATTTTCTTAAGACCGTGGCCTACCCGGCACTCAAGGACGTGGTCGAATACTGGGAAGATTACCTGGTGGCCCGCCCGGACGGAAAGCTCATCACGCCGGCGGGCTGGTCGCCGGAGCACGGGCCGGTGGGCAAGAACGGAAACGTGACGATTCACGAGGGGGATCGTTCGCCGCAACCGGGGGCTTCGTACGACCAGGAGATCGTGTGGGATCTGCTGACCAACTATATTGAGGCGGCGGAGGCCCTCGGGGTCGATGCCGACTACCGGGCCAAAGTGGTCGCCCTGCGCGACCGGCTGTTGGTGCCCAAGATCGGCAAATGGGGCCAGTTGCAGGAGTGGATGGAGGATGTCGATGACCCGAAGGATCATCACCGGCATACCTCGCACCTGTTTGCGGTGCATCCGGGCCGGCAGATCAGTCCCTTGACCACGCCGGAACTGGCCCAGGCCGCGACCGTTTCGTTAAATGCACGCGGCGACGGCGGCACCGGCTGGAGCAAAGCCTGGAAGATCAACTTCTGGGCGCGCCTCGGTGCGGGCAACCATGCCCACACGCTGTTGCAACATTTACTCACGCCGGTGGGCAATCACGCCAAAGGCCAGGGCGGCGGCGTATACGCCAACCTGTTTGATGCCCATCCGCCGTTTCAGATTGATGGGAATTTTGGGGCCACCTCGGGCATGACGGAAATGCTGCTGCAAAGCCACATACGCCAGCACAACCAGTACGTGATTGATTTGCTCCCCGCCTTGCCCGATGCCTGGCCGACGGGCAACGTCACCGGTTTGCGCGCCCGCGGCGGCTTGGCGGTGGATATCGCATGGCAGGACGGCAAACTGACCACGGCCCACCTTGTCGCCCTGCAAGACAACACCTGGCAAGTGCGTTACGGCAGCACGCGGCGGGATGTAAAACTCGCCCAAGGGCAGGAGTATCGGTGGGAGGATGGGAAATGAAGTTACGCTCATTACGCCTGGCGGTACTCCTGCTGGCCGGGTTGAACACCGCGCTGGCAGCCCGCGCGCCGGCCCAACCGCCGGCGGCCGACTATGAACTGCTCTTTGAAGACACCTTCAAAGGCCACGCGGTTAACGAACAGGATTGGATGTATCGCACCGGACCCCGCAAGGGCGGTTACATCGACGGCCTGAATCTCAAAGCCAACGTCACCGTCTCCGATGGCGCGCTGCACATCACCGCCCGGCACGAAAACATCAACGGTAAAATGGAAAACACCGGCGGTGGGCTGATCAGCCGACACGAATTCGGCTACGGCTATTACGAAACCCTCTCCAAGCCTTTCATGGCCGGGCGCGGCGTGCATTCGGCGTTCTGGCAGGCCGGCGGGGCCCGCCCCAACAACAACCTCTTCGAAATCGATTCCTACGAGATTGATTCCCATTCTTTCCTGGGCTGCAACAACCTGTACGTCCATATTTCGCCCAAGGGCTTTGAGGAAGTCCCCTGGCCCTGCCGGGCGCATGTGCCCTTTGCATTCAATGCCGATGGATGGTTTCTCGACGGCTATGAGTTCACGCCCGAAGGCGTTATTTTTTACGACAATGGCAACATCGTCGCCCGTGTGGCATGGCCGGAACTAACCGCCCGGCAGGTGGTCTGGCTGACAGCCCTCAATGGCTGCGGCAAAGTGGATGCCGACAAATTGCCGGGCGAAACCACCTTCAAATATTTCCGTTATTACGCCAAGGACTACCCCGGCATCAACCTGCTGCCCAACGGCAATTTCGAATACAACCAGGACAAGGTGGACCCGGCCAAGCCAGTCTGCTGGGTGCAGGAAGGCACGCCCAAGGCCGGCGTGGTGATCAAGGACCAGGCCTTCCGCGATCATTACAAACTGCGCCACGCCCTGTCCGATGGCCCCTATCAAATCACCACCCGCCAGAGCCTGGAGTTCATCCGCAACGGGGACTATCAGCTTAGCGCCATGGTCCGCAGCAGCGGCGGGCAGCAAACCGCACAGCTGCGCGCTGCGGACTTTGGCGGTGCCGAACTGGCCGTGGATATTCCGGCCAGCACGGCTTGGACGAAGATAAGTATTCCGAACATTTCCGTGACCAATCACAGCGTCACCGTCGCCATCACCTCCAAGGCCGCCGCCGGCCAATGGCTGGAGATCGACGATGTGCAGTTTGCCAAGCCCCCATTGCCCGGCCAGAAGCTGACTCCCCCACCGCCGTTTGTGCTCATCGGAGATCCGATCTGGAAGATTGCCGGCCTGGACCCCATCACGTTCACCGGCGATGGCAAATTCTACCTTTTTGATCGCAATGTGGGCCTGGGAGACGCCATCACCGTGGCCTTCCGGATGACGCCCGCCCGCGTGGCCGACATGGCCCCGATCGCCCGGCAACCCAAGACCGGCGACGCCGGTTGGACCGTGGAACTGACGGGCCAGGGGCAGGTGGTATTTCGCGTGGGCTCTGCGGCCACACACCAGAACGTCGTCGCGCCGGCAAGTTATGCCACAGATACCCCAACCCATGTCGCCTGCGTGTATGACCAAGGCACGGTCCGGATCTACATCGACGGTGCCCTGAAAAAAGAGGAATCCGGCATCACGTTCACCACCCTGGATACCACCGCCCCCGGACGGATGGGGCGCGTCGATGACATCTACGATGCCGTCGAGGGCGTGCTGGCGCCGCACGACGCAGTGGCCCCCACAACTACCCGTGCGGCCAAGCTTAAAAAGTTTGAGTCGTTTGTCGGCTCTTTGCAGGATGTGCGCGTGTATAACCGGGCGCTGGGCACGCCGGACATTCAGGCGTTGGCGGCGGCCGCCAGGAAACCTTAATTTGCTTTGTTGGTCTCATGGTAAAGGAGCACGAATGAAAGCGCTGATGACATGGGCGGCCGCGGGGCTATTTTTGTGGACTGCGGCCGCCAGCCGCGCTGCGGCGCCGACGACGGCCGCGGCCCCCAATGTGGAATTAGACTTGGGTGCCATGGTGCAGCCCGTGCCGCTGGCTGCCAAATTCACCGACCCGGACTGGCATATCTGGTGCGGCGCCCCCACGCGCACCGCCGACGGCCGATGCCATCTCTATTTTTCGCGCTGGCCCCGGAAGCGGACCTTTCATCCCGGCTGGGCCATCTGTTCGGAGATCGCCTATGCCGTGGCGGACAACCCGCTGGGGCCCTATAAGTTCGTCAACGTTGCCCTGCCGGCGCGGGGCCCGGAATTCTGGGATGGCACCACCACGCACAACCCCGACATCCTGCAAAAGGATGGCAAGTTCTACCTGTTCTACATGGGCAACACCGGCGATGGAAAATACCCCGTGCACCGCAATCACCAGCGCGTGGGCGTGGCGGTGGCCGAAAAACCCGAAGGCCCCTGGAAGCGCTTTGACCGGCCGATCGTGGATATCACCGACGATAAAACGTCGTTTGATTCCCTGTGCGTAACCAACCCGGCCGCCGCCGTGCGGCCCGATGGCGGCATCCTGGTGATCTACAAGGCGGTGCAATACGTCGCGGGTAAAGAGATGGGCGGCAACGTGCGCTACGGCGCCGCCCTGGCGGATAACCCCGAAGGCCCATACGTCAAAAAGACCGGCCATATTTTTGAAGCCGAGAAGGATGACGGCAAGACTTGGATGTTCGCCGAAGATCCATTCATCTGGTACAGCGCCCGCTATGGCAACCGTTACTGGGCGGTGGCGCGTGATGTGGTCGGCAAGTTCAGCGGGGCCTCCGGCGGCATTGCCTTGTTTGAATCCGTTGATGGCCTCAACTGGAAGGCCGCGGCGCACCCCAAGGTGCTCGGGACCACGTTTACCTGGGCGGATGGCACGGCGAGCACCAGCCACATTGAACGGCCGGCCCTGCTGTTTACCGATGAGGTGCCGACCGCCCTGTTTGGGGCCGCCAATGGTCATCCCAAAGACGGCGGCGTTTCGTTCAATGTGCACATTCCGCTTAAAGCTCCGGCGGCACCATGAAATTTTCTCCCGCGACCCCGAAACTTTCACCCCGAGCGCGGGGATGTTTCCCCAGTTCTTAACGAGGCACCCCTATGCCGCTGATATTGGATTATGAAACGCGCTCGCGCCCCGGCCTGCAGGTTCCGTATCTGCGCTGGGTCGTGGCGCTGCTGCTCTTCCTGGCGGCGCTGCTGAATTACATCGACCGCAATGTCCTGGGCCTGCTGGCCGACACCATCCAGAAGGATCTGAACATCAGCAACCAGGAATACGCCTCGATCATCAATTACTTCCTGGTGGCCTATACGCTCGCCAACCTGCTCTCCGGCCGCGTGGTCGATAAATTGGGCGTGCGCCTGAGCCTGGCCCTGTTCGTCGCCTGGTGGACCATCGCCAACGCCCTGACCGGTCTGGCGCGGTCGCTGGTGCATTTCAGCGGCTTGCGCTTCATGCTGGGCCTGGGCGAGGCCGGCTGCTACACCGCCTCGCCCAAGGCGGTTTCCGAATGGTTTCCCACCGCCGAGCGCGGCACGGCCGTGGGCATCTACAGTGCCGGCGGGGCCGTGGGCGCTACGATTGCCCCGGTCATGGTGGCGCTGGTGGCGGATCGTTTCGGCTGGCGGTGGGTGTTTGCCGTCACGCCCACGCTCGCGGCCCTGTGGCTGCTGGTGTGGCTATGGCTGTACAAGAAACCCCTGGCCCATCCGCACATCACCGCCAAGGAACGGGACTATCTGGCCGCCAACCTTGCGGCGCCCGCCGCCGTGGCCGCGGGACCCAGGGAGTCGGAATGGGCCCTGTGGGGGTGGGGGCGGGTGCTGCGCCAACCGCTGGTCTGGCAATTGATGCTGGCCCGCCTGCTGACTGATCCGGTCTGGTATTTCTTCCAGTTCTGGTTTCCCAAGTACCTGCGCAAGATGCACGGGCTGGATCAAAAGGGCGTGGCGATCATGTGGTTGATTTTTCTCGCCGCCACCTTGGGCTTTATGCTGGGCGGCTTTTTTTCCGGGCGCCTGGTCCAGCGCGGCCTGGCTTCGCCCGCGGCCCGCCTGTGGCTGATGCTGGCCAGCGCCGGCCTGGTCCCCTTGATTGGGCTGGTGCCCGTGGTGCCGGCGCTGCTGGGTGTCATGGCCATCGCCATGATTGTGGCCTACGCCGCGACTTCCTGGCTCAGCAACATCACGTCCCTGGTCGTGGACCTGGTCCCGCCATCGATCCTGGGCACGGCCTTTGGCGTGATCGCCTGCGGCAGCGCCCTGGGCGGATTCTTTATGAACAAGGGTGTCGCCTGGCTCATTGACCATCGGTCCTACAACGATTGTTTTTACGTCATGGCCCTGGCCCATCCGCTGGCGCTGCTGCTGGTCTGGCGCCTGCGTAAACGTAGTTGTCCGGCACCGTGAGAGGCCGCTTATGAACCGTTACCCAAACTTTCGCGGTGGTCGTCTGCGACGGCGGCCATTTATGAAGAACGTTGTTACGGAAAGGTTTAACCGATGCTGATTTCACCCGGCGGGGATTCCCGGCCGCTCCACACCGTGCACCTGAATTGCGACCTGGCCATCGTGGGCGGCGGCCTGGCAGGCGTCTGCGGCGCCATTACCGCCGCGCGCGCCGGCGTGCAGGTGGTCCTGGTGCAGGATCGCCCGGTGCTCGGCGGCAATGCCTCCTCGGAGGTGCGGCTCTGGATCCTGGGCGCGACCTCGCACATGGGCAATAACAACCGCTGGGCTCGCGAGGGCGGCGTGATCGATGAACTGCTCGTGGAAAACCTGCATCGCAACCCCGAAGGCAATCCCCTGCTGCTTGATGCCCTGCTGCTGGAAATGGTCACGCGCGAGCCCAACATCACCCTGCTGCTCAATTCCGCCGTCTGCGAACTGACCAAGCACGATGCCGACACCATTGCGGCGGTGCGCGCGTTCTGCGCCCAGAACTCCACGCTCTACGACATCCAGGCCCCACTGTTCTGCGATGCCTCGGGCGATGGCATCGTGGGCTTCATGGCCGGCGCCGCCTTTCGCATGGGGGCCGAAGCCGGCGCCGAATTCGGCGAGAAGTTCGCCCCCAGCAAGGAATATGGCGAACTGCTGGGCCACTCGCTCTACTTCTATTCCAAGGATGTGGGACGGCCGGTGAAATTTGTGCCGCCAAGCTTTGCCCTGACCGATATCACCAAGATCCCGCGCTATCGCACGTTTACCACCAAGGATTTCGGCTGCCGCCTCTGGTGGCTCGAATACGGCGGGCGCCTCGATACCGTGCACGACACCGAGACCATCAAGTGGGAACTCTGGAAAGTCGTCTACGGCGTCTGGAACCACATCAAGAACTCCGGGCAGTTCCCCGAGGCGGAAAATCTCACCCTGGAATGGGTCGGCCACATCCCCGGCAAACGCGAGTCGCGCCGCTTCGAGGGGGACTACATGCTCATCCAGCAGGATATCGTCGAACAGCGCCACCACGCCGATGCCGTGGCCTTCGGCGGCTGGTCCATCGATCTGCACCCGGCCGATGGCGTCTTTTCGGAAAAAGCCGGCTGCAACCAGTGGCACGCCAAGGGCGTCTACCAGATTCCCTACCGCTGCATGTACTCGCGGAATATCCAGAACCTGTTCCTGGCCGGGCGCATCATTTCGGCCTCGCACGTGGCGTTCGGATCGTCGCGCGTCATGGCGACCTGTGCTTACGGCGCCCAGGCGGTGGGCATGGCGGCGGTGCTGTGCCGCCGGCACAACGTGCAGCCGCGCGATCTGGCGCAAGGCCCGCACTTGGCCGAACTCCAGCAGGAACTCATGCGCCGGGGCCAGCACATCCCGGGCCGCACGCTCCAGGATCCAGCCGATCTGGCCCGCACGGCCCATATCACCGCCTCGAGTCACCTGCGCCTGGGAGCGTTGGAACCCAACGGCCCGCGCGTGCCGCTGACCGATGCCTGGGCCATGCTGCTGCCGGTGCCCGCGGGCCCCATGCCGCAGGTGAGCTTCCTGCTTGATGTAGCGCACGATACCACGTTGGAAGCCGAGCTCCGCATCTCCAGCAAGCCCGACAACCACACGCCGGATGTCACGCTGGCCCGGCAGACCATTAAACTCCATGCCGGCCAGAACCAATCCATCCCGCTTTCCTTTGCCGCCACCATCGACACCCCGCGTTACGCGTTTGTCATCCTGCATCCCAATCCCCACGTCACGCTGCACACCAGCGCCCAGCGCCTCACCGGCATACTCTCGGCCACACACGCGGTCAACAAGGCCGTCGCCAAAAGCGCCAAGCAGGAACCGGGCGAAGATATCGGCGTAGACACCTTCGAGTTCTGGCTGCCGCGCCGCCGGCCCGCCGGGCATAACCTGGCGTTGCAACTCGACCCGGCACTCGACGTTTTTTCGCCGCAGAACGTGCGCAATGGGATCGCCCGCCCCACCAACCAGCCCAACGCGTGGGTGGCCGACTTTGCCGACCCGCGCCCGACGTTAACGCTGCGCTGGAACGAACCCCAAACCATCAGCCGTATCGAGCTGACCTTTGATGCCGATTACGACCACCCCATGGAATCGGTGCTGATGGGCCACCCGGAAAATGTCATGCCGCTGTGCGTTCGTCAATACCGCATCCTGGACGAGGCTGGTCGGGTGCTGACCACCGGCGCCGCGAATCATCAAACGCGCAACACCGTGCACCTGGAACAACCTATCACCACACGGACCTTGACCATCGAACTGGAAAATCCCGGCCCCGGCCTGCCGGCGGCCTTGTTTGAAGTGCGCTGTTACGCGTCATAATTTATCAGAAACCCTATAGCCGTCGCCGCAGCGGCGACGTTTATGTTGCTTTACAGGAGTCATTACATGTTCAAGAGATGTTTGCCGGTACTTGTCGCAAGCCTGCTGGTATCGGGTCTCGCCTTGGCCGCCGACGCCCCCAGGGAAGACACCATCAAGCCCCAGGTGACCGAGGGCAACCTGAGCGGCTACAAGCTGGTCTGGCACGATGAATTCGACGGCGACAAACTCAACACCGCCGACTGGGACTACCGCACCGACAGCAAGATGTGGAGCACGCAGAAGCTGGAAAATGTCGCGATCAGCGGCGGCCTGTTGCATCTGAACGTCAAGAAGGAAGAGGCCGGCAAAATGCACTACACCGGCAGCGGCATCATCACCAAGAAGGAATTCAAGTACGGCTATTACGAATCGCGCTTCAAGGTGCCACCGGGCGCCGGTTGGCACACCTCGTTCTGGATGCAGAAGCACGATGGCAGCGGCGGCACCGGCCCCACGGCCGCGGCCCAGGAACTGGATGTCTGCGAGAATGATTCCGTCAAGCTGACCAGCTATGGCGTTAATGTCCACCAGTGGAACCCCAAGCCGCACAAGGCCATGGGCGGCAAGGGCGTCAAGACGCCGGACCTGTCCGCCGATTTTCACGTGTGGGGGTGCGAATTTACGCCGCAGAAGGTAACATTCTTCTTCGATGGCAAGATCGTACAGACTGTCGATGCCACGAAATTCGCCCACGGCCCGCAGAACATCTGGCTGACCACCATCGCCACGAGCCTGGGCGGCGCCAAGAAGGTGGACGACAGCAAGCTGCCCGCCGCCGCCGAATACGACTACGTGCGCTACTTCGCCAAGGAATAGACGAATTAAGGAGTACTGGTCATGCCACGCCGTGCGTTACCGTGTTTCATCGTTCTGTGCCTGTGCAGCCTGGCGCTGGCCCAAGTCCCTCCACCCCCTCCGCCACCCCCTCCTCCTCCGCCCGCCGCCGACTACGCCGTTCCCCCCGCCTTCACGCCGCTGCCGCTGGGCGCGGTAAAACCTGCCGGCTGGTTGCGCGACTGGTGTCAGGATGCCGCCCAGGGCATTACCGGCCATGCCGATGAACTCGATCCGTCGTTGGCGCGGGGCTGGATGGATGCCGACATCCAAACCAAGGGGACCGGCGCGCAGCCGGGCGACAAGCTGGTGGGCTACGCCCTGGAGCAGGCGGGCTATTGGGTCGATGGCGCGGTGCGGCTGGCGCACCTGCTGGACGACAAGGCGCTGCTGGCCAAGTGCCAGGTGCGCTTCGATACGGTGTTGCGACGGGTCGAAGCCGGAGCGCCCCCGGTCCCCAAGCAGAATTTGTGGCTGGCCGGGGAGAAATGGGGGCACTGGCCGATGGCGATTATGGGCCGGGCCCTGCTGGCGGAATACTCCGCCACCGGTAACGCACGCTACCTGCGGGCGCTGGAAAAAATTTACGCCAACTATCCACAATACAACGCTGGCGGGAAATTTTCGCTCATCGGCCATCAAGGCCGGCAGTTGAGTAACGTCGAGGTCATGTGCGAGGCCTACCGGCTCGGCGGCCACGCTGCCCTGCGTGCCGACGCCCTGGCCGTATTGCGCCAGCAGGCGGCGGAAATCAAGACCCGGCGGGACTGGCACGAGCAGGGTCTGGCCGTCGGCAAGACCGACGCGCATTTCTACGCCGTGCCCTTCGGCCATGCGGTGACGCTCAACGAATCGGCCAAGATACCGGCCATTGGCTATCTGTACTCCGGGGATAAGGACTGGCTGCGCTTTTCCGAGGCGTATTTTGCCGACATGGAGCAGAACGAAATGATGCCCTACGGCCTGACCAGCGCCCACGAACACCTGGCCGGCATCGGCCCGTTCTCGTGCAGCGAGTTGTGCAACGCGATCGATTACTCGTGGTCGGCCATCTGGCTGTTGCGGATAACGGGCAACCCGGTGTATGGCGACCGGGTCGAGCGCGCCGTGTTCAATGCCGCCGCCAGTGGCATCGCGCCGGACTTCAAGTCGCACCAGTATTTTCTCTCTGCCAACCGCATTGATGCGCAACATCCCGGCCGCTACAAGGTCGGCGGCACCCCATCCTTCGCACCCAAGCAATTCCCGCTCTGCTGCACCGCCAACCTTTCGCGGTTGCTGCCCGACTACGTGATGCACCTGTGGATGGCCAGCGGCGACGGCGGCCTGGCTGCCACGCTCTATGGCCCCAGCGCGGTGCAGACCACGGTGGCCGGTGTGCCGCTGGCGCTGGCGGTGCGCACAGACTACCCGTTTGGCAACGAAGTGGCCATTACCCTTACGCCTGAAAAGCCGGTGACATTCCCGCTGCATCTGCGCATTCCGGCCTGGTGTGCCCAACCGGTGCTGCGGCTCAACAAGCGACCGCTGGCCGTGACGGTGGACAAAGGATTCATCCGGATCGAGCGCCAATGGCAGGCCAGCGATGTCATCGCGCTGGCGTTTCCGAGTCCGCCGCGGATCCTGACAGGCGTCTGCGCCGACGGCACCCCCTACGCCAGTGTGGCCCAAGGCCCGCTGCTCTTTGCGCTGGCCATCCCCACCGTCGGAGAAGATCTCAATCAACCGCAGCCCAACGTGCCGTGGCAGTATGCGCTGTTGCCGGAGAGCCCCGTGACGGTGACCTGCGGGGGGATGCCCGAACACTGGTCCTGGCGGGCGACCCCGGTGCAACTGACCGTTTCCGCCGTGCCGGCGCCGTTTGGCCCGGACGATGCCCTGCCGCCGCAGCCCGTGGCGGCGAATGTTGCACCCACGAAGCTCACGCTGGTCCCGATAGGTTCCACGGCCTTTCGCGTAAGCATGTTTGGGGTCGCGAAATGAATGCGACTCTTGTAACTTTTCGCCCCGCGCTGCGTATAGCATCCGGATGACAAAATTTTTACCAAGGAGATTCGTATGCGTCTGACAGGTATTATCGCTTTGGCCGTGGTCGCCATGCTTGGCGTGGCCGCGCCGTCCGTTCGTGCCCAGCAGGCCCCGACCAGCCAGCCGACCACCCGCCCGCACGGCGAACATGGCGGCCCGCTCATCGCCGCGCTCAAGGATCTGAATTTGACCGACGACCAGAAGGCCAAGGTCAAGACCATCATGGAAGATTTCCGGCCCAAAGCCGAAGCCTACCGTGCCGCCAACAAGGACAAGTTTGAAAAGGCCATGGCGGACATCAAGGCCGCCCGGACCTCCGGCGACAAGACCCAGATGCAGGCGGCCCGCGCGGAAATGGAAGCCCTGATCAAGGGTTCGCCCATGGCGGCCGCCATCGAGCAGATCAAGGCGATTCTGACCCCGGATCAGCAGACCAAGTTCCAGGCGGCCCTCGAGGAACTGCGTAAGGAACACGGCATGGGTGGCGGCGCTGGCCATCGGCAGCATGGTGGCCCCGGCGGCGGTACGCCCCCGGCCGCGCCCCAGCAATAACGCGGCGGCGACCATTAATTCCTTATTGCGAATCATTTATAAAATCGCGATAATTGTCGTTTCCATTCTCAAGGCACCCCGTATATAATGCATGACAGTCCGTGGGCTATTGTCTGCCCGAGTCCAGTTTGGCCGAAGCCATCTCCTGTACCCGCCTGACGCATCCCACATTTATCTCCAAGGAGATACCGTATGTCCTATGAGGACAAAACCATCGTATGCGTCGACTGCGGCGCGGAATTTACTTTCTCGGCGGACGAGCAGCAACGCTTCGCCGAACGCGGCTTCACGAATGAGCCCAAGCGCTGCAAGACCTGCCGCGATGCCAAGAAAGCCCAAGGTGGTGGCGGTGGCGGCGGTAGCCGTGGCGGCTACGGCGGCGGTGGTGGCGGCGGCGGTAGCCGTGGCGGCTACGGCGGCGGTGGTGGCGGCAGCAGCGGCCCCCGGCAGATGTACCCGGCGACCTGCGCCAGTTGCAACAAGCCGACGGAAGTTCCGTTCAAGCCATCGGGCTCGCGCCCGGTCTATTGCCGCGAATGCTTCCAGGCCCAACGTGGCTAAGATCGCCCCCGCGGCGGTCCGTTTAACCTGATCAACCCCAAGGCTCGTGGATTTATCCACGAGCCTTTTTTATTTAGCGGGGGCCCGCGGGGCCAGGCGTGACGCATGTAGTATCAAGCCAGGCCACTATCCCCGAACGCTTGGCCTGTCCCAATACACCAACCTGCAACCGCACGCGTTCCCGCGGTGGAGAACAATCCACCGGCATGCATTTGTCACGCGCTGGCGCAACGGTTACAAATTCCATGAAGTTAAAGGAGTTTTCCCATGCCCACCCGCCGGCCCTGCCTGTCCGTTCTTTTCTGTGTACTGGCCCTGACAAGCGCGGCCACGGCCGCCGAAAATCCCTACGTGGGGGATTGGGCGCTGACCATCCCCGGCGGGGCCGCCGGCTGGCTGGGCATTTCCGAGCAGGACGGCAAACTCAGCGGCAGCCTGCTCTGGGGCTGGGGCAGTGTCGAACCGGTGGACGCCGTGAAAGTTGATGGCGATACACTGGTCGTTACGCGCCTCCATCGCGGAGAACATAAGGATAGTTCCGGCCAGATGGTCAAAACGGTTACCACCGAAACCATCACCGCCACCATGACCGCCGAGGCGGGGGCCTCCGGGGCGGCCGCGCACGGCGATTATCTGCACCTGACGACAATCAAGACCCGTCCCGATGGCACCACGGCCGACAAGGCCGAGTTTACCGGCCGCCGCCAGGCCCCAGTGGGCCCGGCACCCGACCTGGCAACCGTTAAATACGGTGCACCTGTCCCACTGTTCAACGGGCAGAATCTCGACGGCTGGAAACTCACCGATAAACATGCCACCAGCGGCTGGTGCGTGAAGGATGGCCTCCTGGTCAACGATATCACGCAGGAACCCGGCAAGCCGCACAAGAGCTTCGGCAATCTGCGCACCGTGCGGGAATTCGAGGATTTCAATCTCACGCTGGAAACCAACCTGCCCAAGGGCGGCAACAGCGGGGTGTACCTGCGCGGCATCTGCGAAATACAGGTGGCCGATACCTTTGGCCAAGGCCTTAACCCGCACAACATGGGCGCCCTGTACAGTCGCATTACGCCCAGCGCGGCGGCGGAAAAGCCCGCCGGCGAATGGCAGACCATGGATATTACCTACGTGGACCGCCACGTGACGGTGATCCTCAACGGCACGAAGATCATTGACAACCAGCCGGTGCAGGGTTGCACGGGCGGCGCCCTCTGGTCGGATCCATTCCGCCCCGGCCCAATCTACCTCCAGGGCGATCACACGGGGATCAGCTATCGCAACATCGTGCTGCGCCCGGTGGTCAAGGGGCAATAATTCCCCCCCCCACCCCGCCACTCCCCAACCCCACAACACGCGTGCGCCTTGGCACGTGTTTCACGCTGGAAATGATGATCCGGCGCTTCATTTGTTTGCTCGTTCGGGCCGCGGGAGTGCCGATGACGATACGCCCCCACCGTATTGTGGCGGTGGCGAAGCGCAGTGGAGATGGTCTGGAACTTCGGGGAACATTGGGGTCAGTATCTGGCCTGGATCTCGGGTCTGCGCAATGGATTGGCGGGCCGGGCGATCAGCGGGATGGTGGTGAATGTGGCCCAGTTATAAAACACTGATATCCACGATCGCCGACGCGTGAAGCGACAGGCTGCTATTGATTTTTTTAATATTAAACTTGATTTTATTTAGGTTAAACTGTATTTTATTGCCATGCAAGAACGTTTCACAGAAAAATGCCCGGGGTGCGGCGGGAAGATGACCGTCCGCAATCTTTCTTGCACTGCCTGCGGGATCAAGATTGAAGGCGACATCCCGTTGCCGACGCTGGCGCGGCTCTCACCGGAGGAACGGGATCTCGTCGAGGTCTTCGTGCTCTGCGGCGGCTCGCTCAAGGACGCCGGCCAGGTGCTGGGCATTTCCTATCCGACCGTCCGCGCCCGGCTCGACCAGGTCATGGCGTCACTCAAAATGCTCAAGGGCCAGACCGAGGAGACGCGTCTGTCCATTCTCGACAAGCTCGAAAAAGGCGAAATCACCGCCCAGGAAGCCAGCCGGCGCCTGCGGCTGTTGAAGTAGCGCCGGCAAGTTTGCTGCGGAAATCGCAACCGACTCAATGGAGAACACAAGATGATCATGATCCCCTGGTTCTTCCTGCTGTTTCTTGTCGGCATGGCCGTGGCGATGCTGGCCGTGCTGGTGCTGGTGCTGATACTGGTGCGGCGTAACAACGCCTCGCTCTCCGGTGCGGTGCCGCCGGGGACCGACGAGCCCCGGCGCGTGGAGCAGGCCCAGCGCGTCGAGCGCATTTCGCGCGAGATTGAAAAGATCGACGCGATGCAAGCGGCCGGCCGGATCAGCGCTGCGGAGGCCGCCGATCTAAAGGCGGCGCTGGAAGGGCAGCGCCGCGCGTGGACGGAGAGTTGCGCGGAGTTCGCCCAGCAGTCCGGCGCGGCCTGCGCAAACCTCGCCAGGAAGCGCCTCGCCAAATCCAACAACGTCGTGCTGGCCGGCGTCTGTGGCGGGTTGGCCGAATGGATCGGGTGCGATGCGACGCTGCTGCGCGTGGTGTATGTGCTCCTGGCGTTGTTTCTGGCCGGCTTCCCCGGCATCCTCCTCTACATCGTGCTCTGGGTTATCCTGCCGCCGCCAGAAGCGGGCGTCGTATGCGATCCGTCGCCTGCAACCAGCGCGCCGGCGGGCCAAGGCGGGCGACGCAGCTGGGGCTGCCTGATTGCCCTGCTGTGTCTGCTGCTGGCCGTGCCGCTGTTTTTGGTGGTTGGGATGTTTGGCGTAAGAGCTAGTGCCGTACGGACACATCGGACGGAGTTGCTGGCCGCGGAGACTCATCATCAAGAGCAAGCCATGCTCCGCATTCCCCCGTCCGGGGTTACCGCAGCGCACCGGCTCTATGCGGTCAAATTCCGTCTGGCTGCGGATGTTGCCGCGGACACCCGCCCATTGACGGAGGCGTTGGCACGCAGCGGCGTGTACCAGAACACGCCTGGCGAAAACTATGTTTCCGCACAGAGCGGCAGTTCCTCCAGCGGCGGAGAAGCCCAGATATATTTTTGGTCAAGTTCTTCCGACAATGCGCTACGGGAGAAGTTGCACGGATTAACGGGGCTGCCGCAAGGCTGCACATTCGAGTCCCTGCGGATGGTGGGCTCTGCGCCGCGCCCCTCATCCCCAGCGGCACCAGCTGCGACGGAACCCCCGCAGTAACTTGCCACGGGCCCAGCACCGCGCCGGTTCCCCCGATTTGCGATTTACGGTTTACGCCCACCCCGCCCGTCAATGGCTCGATGATCCGAGCAATCGTTTAGTCATTGTCTCATTACTCCTTGAAATTTGATTCGTTCCCGATACCAATCGGGATCATTCGTCATTCCCCCCCCTCCCATTTCCGCCCTGGGGCTCTTTTGTTACAATCCGCCACCGCAAAATCTGCCCAATTATGGCGCGCGGCTATTTAACCCGCATCCAGTGCGTGTGGCAGGTCATTATTCTTTTACCAAGGAGTCGCTTCTCATGGCAGAGAGTTTCCCCATCAATCTCGGCGCGTTAATTCCCTTGCAACTTGACCCCAAGGTCACCACGCTCACGGCTGAACAGAAAAAGGCCCTCCAGCACAACATTCAATTGTGCCGCGATGCCGTCGTGTTCTTCACTGCCATTGCCGATGCCAAGGGCCTCGGCGGCCATACCGGCGGTGCCTACGATACCATGCCCGAAGTGATGATCGCCCGCGCGTTTATCGCCGGCGGGGCGCCCATTGTCCCCATCTTCTTTGACGAAGCCGGCCATCGTGTGGCCACCCAATACCTGCTGGCCGCCCTCGATGGCGAACTGCCCGTCGAAAAGCTCTACCACTACCGCGAATACGCCCAGGGACTCCCCGGCCATCCCGAACGCGGCCTGACACCCGGCGTTAAATTTTCCTCCGGCCGCCTCGGGCACATGTGGCCCTTCGTCAACGGCGTGGCCTGTGCCAACCCCGGCAAGGCGGTCCTGCTGCTCGGCTCCGATGGCTCCCAGATGGAAGGCGATGATGCCGAGGCCGCGCGCCTCGCCGTCGCCCAGAACCTCAACGTCAAACTGCTCATCGATGACAACGATGTGACCATCGCCGGTTACCCCTCCAAATATATGCCCGGCTACTGCGTGGCCAAGACCCTCGCCGGCCATGGCCTGACGGTGGATATTGGCCCGGCCGAAGAAATCGATGCTCTCTACGCCCGCATGGCCAAGGCGTTTACCACCCCCGGCCCGATCGCCCTGATCAACAAACGCAAAATGGCCCCCGGCATTGAAGGCCTCGAAGGGTCCAATCATGCCCATGATGTCATCAAAACGGCGCTGGCAATTGCCTACCTGGAAAAACGCGGCTACACCGAAGCCGCCACGTACCTCAAGGGCGTAAAAGGCTCCAAGTGCCCGCTGACGTTCCAGGGTTCCAGCGGTGCCGGCAAGAACCGCGACGATTTCGGCAAGATCATCAACCAGATCCTCGATGGCATGACGCCGGAGCAGCGGGTTGCTACGGTGCGCGTCTTCGACAGCGACCTGGAAGGTTCCTGCGGGCTCCACCACATCCACAAGGCCCACCCGGAAGTCTACGTCTCGGCGGGCATCATGGAACGCGGCAATTTCTCGGCCGCCGCCGGCTTTGGTTATGAAGCGGGCAAGCAGGGCATTTTCGGCACGTTCTCGGCCTTCCTGGAAATGATTATTTCCGAAGCCACGATGGCACGCCTCAACAAGGCCAACGTGCTGGCGCACTTCTCCCACGCCGGCTGCGATGATATGGCCGACAATACCTGCCACTTCGGCATCAACAACATGTTCGCCGCCAACGGCCTGCCCGACGACGGCCACGATACCACGCGGCTGTATTTCCCGGCCGATCAATACCAGTTTGCCGCGTGCCTTAAGAAGATCTTCCATGACCCCGGCGTCCGTTACATCTTCTCCACGCGCTCGCCGGTGCCCGATATCCTTAAGGATGATGGCACCCCGTTCTACAAGGACCAGCCCTTCACCGCCGGCAAGGATGACATCATCCGCCCGGCGCCGGCCGGCGGCGGGTATATCGTCTCGTTCGGCGATACCCTCTACCGCGCGCTCGATGCGGTAATTCGCCTGAATAAGGACGGCGTTAAAGTGGGCCTGATCAACAAGGCCACCCTCAACGTGGTCGATCACGCCACCATGCGGACCTTGGCGGCGGCCCCGTTTGTGCTGGTGGCCGAATCCTTCAACGTCAACACAGGCCTGGGCATGCGCTTCGGCACCGAATTGCTCAAGGCCGGTTTCAAAGGTCGCTACAACAACATCGGCACCAACAAGGAAGGCAGCGGCGGCCTGTGGCAGCAAATGGGTTTCCAGGGCCTCGATTCCGACGGCATCGCCAAGGCGGTTAAGGCGCTCGTTTAATGCCGTCCCGAGGCATCGGGACGCCATGGCGATGGTTTTGGAATCCGCTAAGACGTCATTGTAGAAAAAGCCGCGTGCGGCACACCGCGGCGCGGACGCCGCTGCCACCTGGTTTGGAAATACGCTCTAACGCAGGATGAATGCATGTCGTTGCGCACCCGCCGCCGCTGGTCGGTTCTTTGCACCCTCTTCCTGCTGGCCGGCGTGGCGCCCGCCGCCCGGGCGGACCTGTGGGGCGGACCGCTGGATCCGCAACCGCAGCCGCAACCGGCGGTCCGGGCCGAAGACTTTAGCGAATTCATCGGCCTCAATGCCGCACCCTTCGACCGCTATGTGGATGCCGGCCGCTTCCAGGGGGCCGGCACCAAGTATCCGCCGGAACTGTTTTTTGACCTGGGCGTGCGCTATTACCGCACCAGTCTTAAATACGACCTGACCCCGCCCGATGCCCCGCAGCGCATCACGGAAGCGTTTCATAAATATGGTGCCCGCCCCCTGCTGCTGATCGACCCCCACAAGGATGGCACGCCGGCCGATATTGTCGCGCTGCTTAAGGCCTATCCGCCCGGCGTCGTGGCCGGGGTGGAAGGACCCAATGAACTCAACAACAAGTTCCCACCGCAGGAACTCAACCTGCACTACAAGGGCAAGACCGATGAAGCCGCCGGCGCGGCCTATATGGATGATGTCTACCACGCCATCAAGGCCGATCCGGTCACCGCCCCGCTGCCGGTGATCGCCTGCACCGCCATATTCACCGACTACCGCCTGGCCCGCCCGCACACCGCCTTTGATTTTGCCAACATGCATTCCTACCAGGGGGCCGATGTGCCCTCCTCCTCCCTGGAAATGAATAGCACGCGGTTCAACAATGTCCTGCCGGCGGGCGCTGTTATCAAACCGTTCATGCCCACGGAGTGCGGCTATAACGTCGAGGAAGATCGCTCCAACCACAACTCCGCCATCGGCAGCCTGCGGGCCCAGGCACGCAACGTGCCGATGCTGCTGGCGGAGTATTTCCGCCATGGCATTGCCCGGGCGTATCTTTTCGCCCTGCACAATGCCGATGGCTACGGCCTGCTGGAATCCGACCAGGCCACGCGCCGCCCCGCCTATTTTGCCCTGAAAAATTTCATCGCCGAGCTGCGCGATGCCACGTGGAACCCCGCCACCACCCAATGGGAAGGCGGGCGCAGCTTCCAGCCGCGGGCATTGCTCTTTGATCTCTCGGGCGCCCCGGCCACGGTCCATACGCTGACGCTGCAAAAACAATCCGGCCAATACACGCTGCTGATCTGGAACGAGGTGCGGAACTTTGATGACCACCGCGACTTGGATCCAGCGCCCGTGCCGGTGCGCATCGCCTTCCAAACGCCCGTGGCCGATGCCGCGGAAATCCTGACCCCCAACGATACCGGCGCCTATGACCACCGCACCGCCACCGTGCAAAACCAGACTCTTGCGCTCAAGGTTCCTTCCGCGGTCACACTGGTCAAACTAACCCCCTCCATCCCCTCCACCCCCGCTACCCCCGCTACCCCCGCAGCTCCACTCCCGGCCATTGCCGGGATACAAGCCCAGGCGTCGGAGACGGATGTCGATCTGCACTGGCAGGGCGTGGCGCAGGCCGATGGCTATTTCGTTTTCCGCAACGGCTACCACATCGCCACGGTTGCCCAACCGGCGTACCATGATGCTTCCTCCTGGATCCGCCCCGGCCTGGGCTATACGTATGAAATGCAGGCGTTCCGCCGCACCGATGGCGCCATGGGGCCGCGCACGCCATGCGTGGCCCAAGTGCCCGATAAACGGCCGGACCTGATCGTCACCGCCATCACCACCGATCCGCCGGCCCCGCAGCCCGGCGCGAAGGTACGCCTGAGTGCCACCCTCAAGAACATCGGGGACGGCGCCACGCCACGCCATATTGAAGCCGGCGTGAGCTTCTTTATCGATGGCCGCAACACCGGCTGGTCCACGCGCCCCGGTCCGATGCGCGCCGGCGAATCGTGGGTTCTGACCAGCGGCAGCACCTGGAGCGCCACCCCCGGCCTGCACACGATCAAGGTGCTGGCCGACGACATCAACCGCATTCCCGGGGAGCGCAACAAAACCAATAACGTGATGGACCAGTCGCTGTACGTGGGCCCGCCGACTCCGGGGCTGTTGCAGGCCGGCTCGGCCCCGGCGCCCGGCATGGTGGATCTGACCGCCGGCGGCACGCTGGACTGGATTGCCTGGGGCATTAATGACAAAGCCGGCGTGCAGCACAAAGCCGGCGGCCCGGGCCTGTTTTCCGCCCTGGCCAGCGCCGGCAACGGCTACACCGACCGCACCCCGGGCTGTCCGATTTCGCTGCGCTGGTCCGATGGCGCCCCGACTCGGCAGATGGCGGATTCGCATGAAGGTTTGTGGTGGAACGGCGTCGGGCACAGCCAGAGCTTCACGGTGGCGGCGGACGACACCAAGACGCAGGTGGTGCAGGTGTATGTCGGCGGGATCGAAGGGGCCGGCGCGGCCCTGACCGCAAAGCTCAGTGACGACTCGGCCCCGGCGTTTGTGTCCTCCAGTTGGAACGCCAACGCCGGCAATGGCGACTGGGCCCCCGTGCCCGACACGTTCGCAGCTGTTTATACCATCCGCTACCGCGCTGCCAAGCCCGGCCAAACGCTCAAGGTGGAGTACAAGCTCACGTCCGAGCCCAACCGTTTCCTGGGCCAGGCGCGGCTGCAGGCGGCAACGGTGGTGACAGAGCCGTGATGGCAAGTGCGAAGTGCTATGAATAGCGCGGAGCTTGAGTTGACGCACCAAGTCGCGGGGGAGATCGATCGTTGTCTTCGTGTGCCCACCTTATTTGCCAACTAACTTGTCAAAGGCTATCACATAATGGCTCTGGCCGGGGAGTAAATTCGTTTTTGGGAACATCAATGGCGTGTCAGGTAACACCCACCGCGTGATATGCATGTCTTCGCAAAAACGATTGTACCCGTATCTCTGTAACCCACCGGCAGAACGCCCCCCACCACCACGCCACGCCACCGGCGCAATGCCGGTTGGCAAGGCTCTGGTTTTTTGGCTCATCTTTTCTTGAACGATTTTCGTTAAATTGCTACTATGCGGGACTTGCAATGTTTGCGAGGCCGGGCCATCGAGGCCTGTATAACGGCCACCAGTACCCGCAGCCGGACCCGGGCAGGCATATTATTATGCGTGCTCCGGTTTATCTGCGTCTGGCGAGGCAGGAATTGTTTGTTGAGGGGAACTCCTGACGTGGAGGTTTTTCTAAATTGAACCAACCACAACCTGATCACGCGACCCCATTGGGTTTCCCTGCGCGCCAGGGACTCTATGACCCGGCCTTGGAGCACGATAGCTGCGGCGTGGGCTTTGTCGCCCATATCAAGGGCCAAGCCAGCCACGCCATCGTTTCCCAGGCCATTACCATGCTCGAGCATATGGACCACCGCGGCGCCTGCGGCTGCGAAGAGAACACCGGCGACGGCGCGGGCATTCTTACCGGCCTGCCGCACGCGTTCCTGGTGAAGGTGGCGCTGCGCGATGCGAAAATAACCCTGCCGGCCGCCGGCCGCTACGGCGCCGGGATTGTCTACCTGCCGACCGACAGCGAACAGCGTATATTTGCCGAGAAGGCGGTGGCCCGCATCATTGCCGAGCAGGGGCAAAAGCTGCTGGGCTGGCGCGATGTGCCGACCGACAACGCGACCATTGGCCATTCCGCCCGGCGCATCGAGCCCAAGATGCGGATGCTGTTCGTCGGCGCCGCCGAAGGGATCGATGCCGAAACGCTCGAACGCCAGCTCTACATCATCCGCAAGCGCGCCACCAACGAAGTGCTCGCCATGGACATGGATCAGTCCAATTACTTCTACGTGTGCAGCCTCTCGACCAAGGTGGTCATCTACAAGGGCCAGCTTACGCCCCACCAGGTGCGCGAATACTTTGCCGACCTGCGCGACCCGGATTTTGTCAGCCACCTGGCCCTGATCCACTCGCGCTTCAGCACCAACACCTTCCCCAACTGGCAACGCGCCCAGCCGATGCGCTTCATGGCGCACAACGGGGAAATCAACACCCTGCGCGGCAACATCAACTGGATGCATGCCCGCGAGGGGCTTTTCGCCTCGCCGCTGTTTGGCGATATCCGGCAGATGATGCCGGTGATCGAGCCGGGTACGTCCGACTCGGGCAATTTTGACAACTGCCTGGAAATGCTGCTGCACACCGGCCGCAGTTTGCCCCATGCCATCATGATGATGATTCCCGAGGCGTGGCAGAACCATGAATCGATGGATCCCCAGCGCCTGGCGTTCTACGAATACCACTCCTGCCTGATGGAGCCGTGGGACGGCCCGGCCAGCGTGGCGTTTACCGATGGCAAATATATTGGCGCCGTGCTCGATCGCAACGGCCTGCGCCCCAGCCGCTACTATGTCACCAAGGACGACTTGGTGATCATGGCCAGCGAAGTGGGCGTGCTGCCGATTCCGCCGGAAAATGTGGCACGCAAAGGCCGCCTGCAGCCGGGGCGCATGTTCCTGGTGAATTTTGAGGAAGGGCGCATCGTCGACGATTCGGAGCTCAAGGGCCTGCTGGCCCGCGCCAATCCGTATGGCGACTGGCTTAAGACCCAGCGCATCACCCTCAAGGATCTGCCCCAACCTCAGAACGTGCCGGGCTATGATGAGCAGACCCTGCTGACCCGCCAGCAGTGCCTGGGCTATACCAATGAAGATCTGCAAAAACTGCTGGCCCCCATGGCGATCAACGGTGTCGAAGCCCTGGGCTCCATGGGTAACGATGCGGCGCTGGCCTGTTTAAGCGACCAGCCCCGGCTGCTCTACGATTATTTCCAGCAGACTTTTGCCCAGGTGACCAACCCGCCGCTCGATTCCGACAAGGAATACGTGGTCATGAGCCTCGAGGCGTACATCGGCCCGGAACGCAACCTGCTGGCCACCACCCCCGAACACGCCCACCGCCTCCTGATTAAAGAGCCGCTGCTGACCAATGAAGAGCTGGCCCGCATCAAGCAGCTGGACCATCGCGGCTGGAAAACCAAGACCATCGACATCCTCTTTGAACGCAACGGCGGGGCCGAAGCGCTGACGGCTGCCTTGGACCGCATTTGCCAGCAGGCCAGCCAGGCGATCAAGGATGGCTACAGCATTATCGTGCTCTCGGATCGCAATTTAAATTACGACCATGTGGCCGTGCCGGCCTTGCTGGCCTGCGGCGCGGTGCACCACCACCTGGTGCGCCAGGAGGCCCGCACCCAACTGGGCATCGTGCTGGAAACCGGCGAAGCCCGCGAAGTGCACCACCACTGCATGCTCATCGGCTACGGGGCCGATGCGATCAACCCCTACCTGGCGTACGAAACCCTCCAGCGCCTGCGCAACGAGGGGCTGTTTATCGATAAGACCTGGGACGATGCCAAGATCTTCAAGCATTACTTTAAGGCGGTGCAAAAGGGCATGCTTAAGGTGATGGCCAAGATGGGCATCTCCACGGTGCAAAGCTACAAGGGCGCCCAGATATTTGAAGCCGTGGGCCTGAATTCCACGGTGATCGACCGCTGCTTTGCCGGCACCTATTCCCGCATTGCCGGCGTGGGCTTCGAGGTGCTGGCCCGCGAGGCGGTGCGCCGCCATGAAATCGGCTATCCCGCACGCCACGAGTCGCGCCCGCTGCCGGTGCTGCCGGTCGGCGGCCAATACCAGTGGCGCAAAGAGGGCGAAGCCCACCTGTTTAATCCGGAAACCATTTCGGCCCTGCAGGAATCCGCCCGCACCAACAGCCGCGAGGCCTATGCCCGCTATATTAAACTGGTCAACGACCAGTCCGCCGCCCTGTGCACCCTGCGCGGCTTGTTTAAGATCCGGTCGATTCCCGAGGCGATTCTGCTGGAGGATGTCGAACCGGCCAAGGAAATCGTCAAGCGCTTCTGCACCGGGGCGATGAGCCTGGGCTCCATTTCCACCGAGGCCCACGAAACCCTGGCCGTGGCGATGAACCGCCTGGGCGGCAAATCGAACACTGGCGAAGGTGGCGAAGATGCCCGGCGCTTCAAGCCCGATGCCAACGGCGATTCGCGCCGCTCGGCAATCAAGCAGGTGGCCAGCGGGCGCTTTGGCGTCACCATTAACTATCTGACCAATGCCGACGAACTGCAAATCAAGATGGCCCAAGGCGCCAAGCCCGGCGAAGGCGGCCAATTGCCCGGCCACAAGGTGGACCGCTACATTGGTTCGCTGCGCCATGCCACGCCCGGCGTGCAGCTTATCAGTCCGCCGCCGCACCACGATATTTATTCGATCGAAGACCTGGCTCAACTTATTTACGACCTGAAGAATTCCAACCCGCGGGCCCGCATCAGCGTAAAGCTGGTGTCGGAAGTGGGGGTGGGCACCGTGGCGGCCGGCGTCGCCAAGGCGCATGCCGATCACATCCTGATTTCCGGCCATGATGGCGGCACCGGCGCCTCCCCGCTGACCAGCATCAAGCATGCCGGGGCGCCGTGGGAGCTGGGCCTGGCCGAAACGCACCAGACCCTGGTGCTTAACGACCTGCGCAGCCGCGTAACGGTGCAGGTCGATGGCCAGCTTAAGACCGGCCGCGATGTGGTGGTCGGCGCCCTGCTGGGGGCCGAGGAATTCGGCTTCTCGACGGCACCGCTGGTGACCATGGGCTGCATCATGATGCGCGTGTGCCATCTGAACACCTGCCCCGTGGGCATTGCCACGCAGGATCCGGTGCTGCGCAAACGCTTTGCCGGCCAGCCCGAACACATCATCAACTTCCTGTTCCTGCTGGCCGAAGAGGTCCGCGGGTACATGGCCCAGATGGGTTTCCGCACGTTCAACGAAATGATCGGCCGCGTCGATATGCTCGAAGTGGGTCCGGCGATCAAGCACTGGAAAGCCCAGGGCCTGGATTTAACGCCAATTCTTGCCGCCGCCCGCAAGCCGCGGGATGGGGTCGAGGTCTACTGCACCCGCAAGCAGGACCACGGCCTGGATAAGTCGCTGGATAATGTGCTGATTGCCCAGTCGGCCCTGGCCCTGGAAAAACAGACGCCGCTGGTGATCACTCTGCCCATCAAGAACACCAACCGCACCGTGGGCACCACGCTGAGCCACGAAATTGCCAAGCGCTACGGCGACAAGGGCCTGCCCGATGACACCATCCACATCAAGCTCCAAGGCTCCGCCGGCCAAAGCCTCGGGGCGTGGCTGGCGCGCGGCGTGACGCTGGAACTCGAAGGCGATGCCAACGATTATGTCGGCAAGGGTCTATCGGGCGGGCGCATCATCGTCTACCCGGATGCCCGCGCCACGTTCAAGCCCGAGGAAAACATCCTCATCGGCAATGTGGCCCTGTACGGGGCCACCGCCGGCAAGGCGTTTTTCCGCGGCGTGGCCGGCGAACGCTTCGGCGTGCGTAATTCCGGGGCCGCCGCCGTGGTCGAAGGCGTCGGCGATCATGGCTGCGAATACATGACCAACGGCCGGGTGGTGATCCTGGGACCCACGGGCCGCAACTTTGCCGCGGGCATGTCCGGCGGCATGGCGTTTGTCTACGATCCGCACGAAGAGTTCCTGATCCGCTGCAACCTGGCGATGGTGGAGCTGGAGAAACTCACCAGCCCTGCCGATATCGCCGAACTGCGGACGCTTATTGAAGAACATGGCCAGTACACCGGCAGTACCGTCGCCCGGGCGATCCTGGACGATTGGGACAATGCCCTAAAGAAGTTCCATAAAATCATGCCGATTGAATATCGCCGTGCCCTGGCCCAGATGGCCACCCAGAAGCCCGAGGAGGTGCAACATGGGTAAACCCACCGGATTTCTGGAATATTCCCGCGAACTGCCGCTGTACCGTCTGCCCCAGTTGCGCCTGAAAAACTGGGAGGAATTCCACGAACATATGCCCGTGGACAAGCTCCAGCAGCAGGGGGCCCGCTGCATGGATTGCGGCGTGCCGTTCTGCCATTCGGATAAAACCGGCGGCTGCCCGGTCAACAACCTGATCCCGGAATGGAATGACCTGATCTATCGCAACCAGTGGGACGCCGCCCTCCAGCGGCTGTGGAAGACCAACAACTTCCCGGAATTTACCGGCCGCGTCTGCCCCGCCCCGTGCGAAGGCTCCTGCGTGCTGGGCATCAACAATCCGCCGGTGACCATTAAATCAATCGAAGAACACATAATCGAACATGCCTGGGAGCACGGGCTGGTCAAACCCAACCCGCCCGCGCAGCGCACCGGTAAAACCGTCGCAGTGGTGGGCTCCGGCCCGGCGGGTCTGGCGGCGGCCGATCAGCTCAACAAGGCCGGCCACATGGTCACGGTCTTTGAGCGCTCCGACCGCGTCGGCGGGCTGCTGATGTACGGTATCCCGAACATGAAGCTCGACAAGCAGAAGATCGTGGACCGGCGCATCAACCTGATGCGCGAAGAAGGCGTGAAATTCATCACCAACGCCCATGTCGGCGTGACGCACAAGGTCTACGACCTGCTGCGGGCCTATGATGCGGTGATCCTGGCCACCGGCGCCACCAAGCCGCGCGACTTGCCCGCGCCGGGGCGGAAATTCCAAGGCATTCATTTTGCCATGGAATTTCTGCACGCCAACACCAAGAGCCTGCTGGACAGCCAGTTGGCCGATGGAAAGTATATTTCCGCCAAGGACAAGAACGTGATCGTGATCGGCGGCGGCGATACCGGCAACGACTGCCTGGGCACCTCTGTACGGCACGGCTGCAAGGGGCTGGTGAATTTTGAGTTGCTGCCCCAGCCGCCCGAATCCCGCGCCAAGGACAATCCCTGGCCGCAGTGGCCGCGGATTTTGCGCACCGACTACGGCCACGAGGAAGCCAAGACCGTCTTCGGCAACGATCCGCGTGAATATCAGATTTTGACCAAGGAATTTTTAGGCGACGAGCGCGGCCATGTCCGCGCTCTCAAAACCGTCCGCGTGGAATGGGCCAAGGACAACGGCCAGTTCAAGATGAAGGAAGTCCCCGGCTCCGAACAGGAATGGCCCGCCGACTTGGTACTGCTGGCCATGGGCTTCGTGGGCCCGGAAGAGACGCTGATCAAGGAACTGGGCCTCAAGACCGATCCGCGTTCCAACTACCAGGCCGACTACGGCAAGTTCATGACCTCGATCCCGGGCGTCTTTGCCGCCGGCGACTGCCGCCGCGGCCAATCCCTGGTCGTCTGGGCCATCAACGAAGGCCGCGGCGCCGCCCGCGAGTGCGACCGGTTCCTGATGGGCAGCACGAAGCTGCCGTAACAGTTAGCGGCGGGGCTCGCCCCGCGTTAGTCGCCGCAGGAGTGTGGAATGACCTACCATTCTGCGTGTTGAATCGCTAAACTCGAACTTGTTGCAGGCCCCGTACAGAGTGCGAGGATTGGATATGAACCTGTTACTCACTCCGGAGGTGCAGAAGCGCATCGAAGAGCGCGTCCAATCGGGAAAATACTCGACACCGGAGGATGTAGTTGCGGCCGCCATCCTGACGCTCGAACAGCAGGAGCACATCGGCGATTTCGCGGTCGGTGAGTTTGATGGTCTCCTTGCCGAGGGGGAAGAGAGCATAGCGCGGGAGGGAACCCTCGATGGCGCGGCGGCCTATCAAGCGCGGTGCCAGCGGCGCTCCCAAATGCCCAATCGCCGCCCATGAACTATCGTATATCGCGCTGCGCTGATGCGGATATCGAGTGTATTTGCGATTACATCGCGGCCGACAACCCTGCTGCGGCGGAGCGCTTGGACCAGCGCATCCATACCACCATCCAAACGCTGGCCGAGTTCCCGGATATGGGACACCACCGTCCCGACGTACAAGATCGCCGCTACTACTTTTGGGCGGTCGGCAACTACGTGATCGCCTACCGAATCGAAAATAACGCGCTGGTTGTCGTACGTGTTCTACACGGCGCACGGAATTTTCGCCGCCTGTTTCGCCGCCCGGAATAGTGCGACAGCTTCGTTGCATTAACTCGGTTAGCGGTGCGGGCTTGCCCCGTGAATGCCGCGTCCGCCTGTCGACTCGCGTGCCACCTGGCCGTTTAGCGCCGTCGCAACGCGACGCTCGTGGTACGTTAGCAACCCCATGCCGAACCCGCGATCGCTGCGCACACGACAACGATATATGACGCCGCTGATAGCGGCAGAATTTCGTACCATGCATCGCGCCCTTCAACCGGCTGGTCAATTCTGCCGCCGGACCAGTACTTTGCGACCTTCGGCGATGACGTCTTCCGCGGTACATTCGACAAACTCGCCCCGATCCGCCAGTGCGACCCCAAGGGCGACCTTCCGCCGCAGTTTATCCAATTCTTCGCCCACAAGTTCCTGCTGCGTTTGCAGCGCGGCCAGCGCCCCGTTCACAACATCATCCGCGGTGGAAAAACGACCGGTTTTGATTTGTTCTTCCACAAACTGGGCCAGCTTGGGATGTAACGCGATATTCATGAACATGCGGCCTTATTCGAAAACCGAGGCACATGAGTTAGTGTATCACGCCGCGTCGCCGGTTTCCAAATCACGCAAGGTTATTCCACCGTCAGCGGAAACGCGCCACGATAGTCCACCGCCCTAGCCAGTTCGGCCTCCACCCGACTTCCCACATGCAGCAGTGATAAACGTTCGCTTCCCTGGGATGAAGGCCCGCCGGCGCGCCGCGTGGCTGCGCTACGCAAGTTCTGGGCGCTTATTTGGTCTCCAGACACAGCACCGTATCCATGGGATCGGGTGCCTTGGCGGGAAGTTTGCTCACCGTCAAATCGGTTCCATTTTGTTGGATCGGCAGTAAGGTTTTCTGCGGATCGGCTAGAAAATAGGCTTTCGTCACCTGGCGCTGCACATTGGCCAGCGTCCAGGCTTCGCCCGGCCATGCAAAAAGATGGATGAAAATCCTGCCGGGCTGCGCGGAGTCCGCCGCCGCGGGCTTGGTCGTGCAACGCCATTGCCACGCGGTCACGAAGAGAGGGTTGCCCCGGGCGTCTTTGTTTGTGGGGCTCGGTCCGCCCAGTTCCGCGCCGAAGATCGTCGGTTGGGCGCCGTAAATTGATTCGCCATTGGTCGCCATCCATTTTCCAACATCGCGCAGACGTTCGACCGAGGCTGCGGGAATTTCGCCCATGCCGTCGGGGCCGACATTCAGCAGGTAATTGCCGTTCTTGCTGACGCAATCGACCAGTTGGTGTATCAAGGTCTCCGCCGATTTCCAATTGTGGTCGTCCTTCTTGTAGCCCCAGGTATCGTTGAAGGTCATGCAGGTTTCCCAATCCCCATGTTCCACGCGCTCGGGAATGTGCCCCTCCGGCGTACCAAAATCGCCGCGGACGCTGCCGCCCAAGCGGTCGTTGACGAGCATGTCCGGTTGCAGGGCCAGCAGCGGCAAAAGGATGTCCGCCTGTGGTTTGTTCAGGCCATAGCAATCCCACCACCATTCGGCGACCGGGCCATAGTTGGCAAGCAATTCCCTGACCTGGGGCACGTCCACGTTCCTGACATATTCGGTTTTATCGCCCATTTGTACCGGATCCCAGACCTTGGCACCCGACAGGCCGCCGCCGGCGTGGTGCCAGTCCTGGTCCTGCGAATAGTAGATGCCGAATTTGATTCCCTGCCGGGCGCAGGCCGCGGACATTTCCTTGATCACATCGCGCTTGAAAGGTGTCGCGTCGACAACATTAAACGTGTCGAGTTTGGTGTGGTACATGGCAAACCCCTCGTGGTGCTTCGCCGTGATGACGATATATTTCATCCCGGTCGATTTCGCCAGGGCCACCCATTGGTCGGCATTGAATTTGACCGGATTGAACGTGGTGGCCAGCGTAGCGTAATCCGCCACCGGAATATGGGCGATCTTCATCATCCACTCGCCTACATTGCCCACCGGTTTGCCCTGCCAGTAGCCGCCCGCCTCGGAAAAGAGCCCGAAATGGATAAACATGCCGAATTTTGCCGTACGCCACCACACCATGCGTGCGTCGCGTGCCTCTTTGGTCTGCCGGGGTGGCGAGGAGTAGACGGTATCATCCGCCTGGACGGCCGAAGTGCCGAGGAAAAGGAAAAGGAAAAGGAGCGAAAGAAGGAATTTCCGCGCCCTCGAGTTAACGGCTTCGAGGGCGGGCTGGGTCAGGCCTGCCGTGAAGCGCACAAGATTGCGTGCGGCGTTGAGAATATCGGCCAATGCGCCCAACTCACGCGTCATACACCACCCGTGCAGTTGCCAGGATTTCCCGCTTACGCAATGGGTTGCGGCTACGCTCCATAGCGCGGCGACTCACCAGGTCCACCGGGCGGCCGATGATGCGGGCCAGTTCCTCCGCGGCTTGGCTAAACTCCCATCCCCATCGGGCATCGGCCGCAAGTGTGTATAGAAAGTCAATATCGCTGCCGGGGCCAAAATCGCTGCGCAGCGCCGAGCCGAATATTTCCAAGCGGGCGATCTTCCAGCAGTGGCAAAAGTCAACGATCTGCTCCAAAGGCAGCCGCGTAGGCAGGGCATCGGATGGAATGAGCGCACTCATAAAAACATTGTACCGCAGGTCACCGCCGGATTGGAAATGCTCACTTGGGCCTTCCGGGATCAATATCATTCCACCGCCAACGGAAATACCCCGCGATAATCCACCGTTCCGGCCAGGTCGGCATCTCCCCACACGGCATCTCCCCGACGCTTCCCAAAAGCAAAGGTATATACTATGGCTGGAGGAATTCGTTACAATATACACCTAAGCGAGGTGCATTGATGAAGACGCAAGTGATTGAAGGCCCGAAAGAACTACTGGCTGAGCAAGTCGCGCGTATTACAGGGCGCATTGTGCGCGCCATTGTCTTTATAGATGAGCCGGCAAATGCGGCGGATGGGAGCGCCAAACCCTCTGGCGATCCGTGGATGGAAGCATTCCAACAGACCTTGGATAGTGCGGTGGTTGTCGGTCAGGATGTTAATGACAGCAGAGAGTCCATTTATCGCGGACGTGGCGAATGATTCAACTCGACTCTGGCGTTCTCACACGAATGGCCCAGAAGGATCATCGTGACCACACAACGGCGGTCGCCTGCGTGCTTAACCTGCACTCGCGGAACGAATCGCTGATCATCATACCCCAGAATATTCACGAATTCTGGACGGTCGCAACACGTCCCAAGACGTCCGCCGAAGGCTTGGGCTTGACGCCGGAACAGACGAAAACGCAAATCGACCGGTTCTTGGCAATGTTCCCGCTGGAATTCAACGACGACCGCCAGCTTTACGCCGAATGGATGCGGCTTGTTGAAACGCATCGCTGCCTGGGCAAGGCAGCACATGATGCCCGACTGGTAGCCGCAATGAATTTACATGGAATAACGCGGATGCTGACGTTCAACGCCAAGGATTTTCGTCGGTATGCACCGGCCATCTATTTACTGGAACCCGCTCAAATTGTGGCCCAACCGCCACAGGCATAACGACCCATCAAAACGCCCTGGGTAGACTCCCGTCATCCCACCGCCAACGGAAACATCCCGCGATATAAGCTGGCGCGTGCATCAACGAGTATCCGGAGGTTTCGTCATTTACCATTCGTTATTGCGGCTAAAACCCTCCGTCTTGATACTTTCTTGATGCGCCGCCCCCCAACATTGATGCTTTCCTGATTAGCTCCTGACCCCACCCGGCTGGTACCTTAATCCCGTCCTATTCGCTGAATGCCGAGTGCCGGGGGAGACCCCGGCAGCGGGGGAACCACCCGGCCGCCTGTCGCGGCCGGTTCTGCACGATCCTGGTTCGTGCCGGGGCTAATTCGCGGGCTTTCCGCGAACGGAGAACAGCGCATCCGAGCCCGTCAGCTAACCTCGCAGGCGATCGCTGGAGATGCCGGCCAAGAGCCGCGCGCCGGCAGACCTTTTCATCAGGTCCGCCGGCGCCGGTTCGTCGCGCGGCATGGTTTGCTCATGGAAGTTCTTTCCCCGTCCGGGTTCGATACCGCCCGCATTCCCGATGCCGCCCACCGCCGCAAGATCAACGTCCTGGTCATCAGCAGCGTGGCGCTCTCATTCATCACCTTCTGGCGGGCCGCCGCCATCGTGCTGTGCGACCTGGCCAGTTCCGCCTACTACATCGGCGGCATTTCCGAGCAGGCCATCGGCAAGGCGGCGCCCTGGTTCATCCTGGCCGTGATGCTCTTTTCCTACGCAGTACGCGCCGTGTACGTGGAAAGCTGCACCATGTTCACGCGCGGCGGCGTCTACCGCGTCGTCAAGGAGGCCATGGGCGGCACGCTGGCCAAGCTCTCGGTTTCCGCGCTGATGTTCGACTACGTGCTGACCGGTCCCATCTCCGCCGTCTCGGCGGCGCAGTACATTGTGGGCTGGCTGGGCGAAGTGTTCTTCGCCGTCTTCCTGCACAAGCCCTTTGATCCCAGTCAATATCAAGGCACCATCAACGTGCTCTGCGTGCTCATCGCCGCGGGCATCACCATCTACTTCTGGCGCCTTAACATCATCGGCATCGGCGAATCGAGCACCAAGGCGCTGCGCATCATGCAGGCCACCACCGTCATGGGCGTGCTGATCCTGGGCTGGAGCGCCCTGACACTTTTCCTGAAACCCGAGTTGCGCCACCTGCCGCCCATGCACCCCATTATCACCGGCGAATCGGCCGGATGGCTGGCCCACTTCCCGGCCATCCTGGGCACGTTTGGCATCCTGATCGCCTTTGGCCATTCCGTTCTGGCCATGTCCGGCGAGGAAAGCCTGGCCCAGGTCAATCGCGAACTTGAGGCCCCCAAGACCAAAAACCTGCTCAAGGCCGGCTTTGTCATCTTTCTGTACTCCATGCTGCTCACGAGCCTGATCAGCTTCTTTGCCGTCATGATCATTCCCGATCGCGACCGCATGTACACCGCGGTCAAAGTCGGCACCGCAGATCCGGTGCAGGTGGACCACATCATCACGCACGACGGCAAAATGTATTCCGTGCTCGACAAGGCCGAAACCCCGGTGCCGGCCGGCGCCGAGATCATCCGCGACACCTCCGCCAAATACACCAGCAACCTCATCAGCGGCCTGGCGATGAACATGGTCGGGCCTTACTGGCTCAAGGTCAGCATGTCGGGCTTTGTGGTGATCGTCGGCTTTTTGATCCTAGCCGGGGCGGTCAACACCAGCCTGGTCGGCTCCAACGGCGTGATGAATCGTCTGGCCGAAGATGGCGTTTTGACCGACTGGTTCCTGCATCCGCAGAAACGCTACGGCACCACGCACCGGCTCATCAACGTAGTGACGGTGCTGCAACTGCTGACCATCGTGGCGAGCTGGGGCGATGTTAACACGCTCGGCGAGGCCTACGCCTTCGGCGTAATCTGGAGCTTTGTCTTCAAGACCCTGGCCATGGTGGTGCTGCGCTTCAAGGATAAATCCCGGCGCGAGTACGAAGTGCCCGGCAATATCCGCATCGGCCGGGGCAAGACGGAAATGCACCTGCCCATCGGCATTACCGTGATCTTCCTGGTGCTGCTGTCCACCGCCGCCATGAACCTCTTGACCAAGAAAACCGCGACCACCTGGGGCATCGGGTTTACCATCGCGTTCCTGACGGCCTTCGTGATTTGCGAGCGCGTCAGCCGGCGGAAGCGCCACGGGAAGGACCACGAACACCTGGAACAATTCAATCAGAAGACCAGCCCGCGCGTGACGCCCTTTGCGCTGGGCCTGCGCGATCCCCGCCCCACGCTGGTGGCGGTGCGCAACCCCAAGAGCCTGGATATGCTCGAGCGCGTGCTGCGCGACATCGATACCGACCACCGCGACGTGGTGGTGCTGACCTGTAAAGTGCTGCCCGCTGATGAAACCATCAGCGCGGCGGAATTCCAGCTCGATGAAGGCGATCGGGCACTGCTCACCGGCGTGGTGGAAGTGGCCGAGGATCTGGGTAAGACCGTCGCCCCGCTGGTGCTGCCGACCAACAACCCGCTGCACGCCATCGCCCTGACGGCCCGCGACCTGAATGCCGGCGAGGTGGTGCTGGGCGTTTCGGAAAAAGTGCATGCCGAGATGCAGCTCGAACAATTCGCCATGGCCTGGGGCGCCGCCATGGCCAGCTCCCCCTCGGTGGATCTGCGCAGTATCGACCTCAAACCGGTCGAAGCGGCCCCGGCAACCCCCTCCACCCCGCGCACGCCACCCGGCACGCTGACCGTCCGCATCATCGGCCCCGGTATCGACCTTAAACAGGAAATGGACGCCTGAGATGCCGCGCCAAACTGCGCATGGCGCCAGCGCAGCGCACCGCGCCGCGTTCGGCCGGCCACACCACCGTCGGCGCCGTGCAACGCGAACACAAATAAGGACGGAATGATCCGCCGCAATACACGGCAGCGCGACCCGTACCACCCACTTATCGCCCACAACTAACGACCGCTTTGTCCTTTTTACATGCGTACAACTACTGCTACAACATGTAGATTCGTAGAATAAGCACCCCAACCGTTCATTCCTGTTCCGGAGATCGGGACCAGCCCCCGTCACCGCTTCTCAAGTTCGGGAAAAGCCGGCCTGCGTGCGTTTTTTCACAAATTCCGCGCGCGGCCGGGCTAGCAATTTTTCCGCCGTGGCGCCATCATTTCCATTTCTCCACGGTTCGGCTCGGCTTTGGCATCGACGTTGCAGGCAGTGGGGTATGCCTTCCCATGTGACCCAGCGCCGGTCCACTCATTCCACAGATCGATCCTGCAAGATACGAAACGTGAAACATTTCACAGTGAATTGTTTCACAACCGACCGCCCCGGGTCTGTTTCAGCCCTCCAGCCTTTGCAAGGAGTTCGCCATGTTTTCTGGTAATCCGGAATCCCCCACCCACAAGCCGCGCCTCTCCCTCCCGTCTGTCGTGGTGCGCTTCGCCGGCGATTCCGGCGATGGCATGCAGCTTGCCGGCATGCAGTTCACCGATGCCTCGGCCATCCTCGGCAATGATGTCCGCACCCTCCCGGATTATCCCTCCGAAGTCCGCGCCCCCGTCGGCACCGTCGCCGGCGTCAGCGGCTACCAGATCCATATCTCCAGCCACGACATCTTCACCCCCGGCGATGTCGTCGATGCCCTCGTCGCCATGAACCCCGCCGCCCTGCGCGTCAACATGAAGGCCCTGCGCACCGGCGGCCTGATCATCATCAACCAGGATGCCTTCACCCCCGCCGATATCAAAAAGGCCGGCTTCGAGACCAACCCGCTCGAGGATCATTCGCTGGCCAACTACCGCGTCATCGCCGTACCCATGGACACGCTCAACGCCCAGGCGGTCGCCGCCTCCGGCCTGCCCGCGCGCCAGGCCGACAAGTGCAAAAACTTCTTCGCCCTGGGTATCGTCTACTGGCTCTTTGACCGGCCGCTGGAACCCAGCATGGAATACATCAAGAAGAAGTTCGGCGCCAAGAACCCCGCCGTGGTCGCCGCCAACACACGCACGCTCCGCGCCGGCTACGATTTCGGCGAAACCTCCGAGTTCTTCCCCTACCAGTACCAGGTGGAAAAGGCCCACCTGCCGCCGGGCCAGTACCGCAAGATCGTCGGCAACGAGGCCACCGCCCTGGGCCTGGTCGCCGCCGCCCGCCTGGCGGGCAAGGAACTCTTCTACCCCAGTTACCCCATCACCCCCGCCACCGATATTCTCCATGAACTGGCCACGCTGCAAAACCATCACGTCGTAACCTTTCAGGCGGAAGATGAAATCTGCGCCATGGGCGCTGCCGTCGGTGCCGCGTTTGGTGGCGCCATCGCCGTCACCGGCACTTCCGGCCCCGGCCTGGCCCTCAAGTCCGAGGCCATCGGCCTGGCCGTCATGACCGAACTGCCCGTGGTCATCGTCGATGTGCAGCGCGGCGGGCCCTCCACCGGCCTGCCCACCAAGACTGAACAATCCGACCTGCTCCAGGGTCTCTTTGGCCGCAATGGCGATTGCCCGATTCCTGTGATCGCCCCAACCTCCCCGGCCGATTGCTTCCATGGCGCCATGGAAGCCGTCGCCACCGCCGTCCGATACATGACCCCCGTGCTGCTGCTGACCGATGGCTACATCGCCAACAGCTCCGAGCCCTGGAAGATCCCCGATGTCGCGGCCCTGCCCCGGATCAAAATCACCCATCCCACGCAACCCAACAGTCCCAGCGGCTACCAGCCCTACCAGCGCAACAGCGATGGCGCCCGTCCCTGGGCCATTCCCGGCACCCCGGGCCTGGAACACCGCATCGGCGGCCTGGAAAAACAGGACCTCACCGGTTGCGTTTCGCACGACGCCGCCAACCATGAACGCATGACCCAGTTCCGCGCTGCCAAGGTTGCCAACATCCAGCCCGCCGGCGAGCCGTTCCTCTGGACCGGCCCCAAAACCGGCGATGTGGTCATTGTCGGCTGGGGTGGCACCTACGGCACCCTGCGCGCCGCCGCCCAGGAACTGGCCGTCCAAGGCCACCGCGTGGCGGCCTGCCAGATCCGCTGCCTTAACCCGCTGCCGGCCAACCTCGGCGATCTGCTGCTCAAGTTCCGCCATGTCCTGGTTGCCGAACTGAACACCGGCCAGCTTAAGATGTTGCTCCAGGCCAAATACCTCATGAACCTCCGCGGCTTCAACAAGATCCAGGGCCAGCCGTTCACCGTCGCCGAAATCACCCGCGAGGTGCGCCTGCTGCTGGGTGCCGGCGTCACCGACAAGACCCCCTCCACCGCGTCCATTCCCGCCGCCCCCTGCGCCTGCACCCCGAGTGTTCCGGCTTCCCCGGCCACCCTGCTGCAACCGGCGCCAACTGGGCACGTGGACCAAACCGCCCCCTGCATCCATGGCGCCGGCTAGCATGATTTGCCATTCATCTTTTAGCCGTCGCCGTAGCGGCGACGTTTTCAACACCCTGTGACACGCACGATCTAAGTCCTGTACGTTTTACACAACGCCTTGCGTCGCCGATGAAATTGCCTCGGAATAATAAAACGCCCTCTGTGAAATACTCCGTGTCTCTGCGTCTCTGTGGTTCATACTGAAAAAGGAAATCCCATGACTGCTCTCGCCACATTGCCCCTGGCCGCCAAACCCGCCGACTATGCCTCCAGCCAGGAAGTACGCTGGTGTCCCGGCTGCGGGGATTACGGTGTCCTGGCCCAGGTGAAAAAAGTTCTCGCCAAGCTCGGGGTAGACCGCAGCCAGACCGTCTTTGTCTCGGGCATCGGCTGTTCCAGCCGCTTCCCCTATTACATGGGCACGTATGGTTTTCACAGCATCCATGGCCGCGCGCCGACGCTGGCCTCGGGCCTGCGCCTGGCCCGCCCGGACCTGCAAATCTGGACCATCACCGGCGATGGCGATGCCCTGGCCATCGGCGGCAATCATTTCATCCACCTCATGCGGCGCAACATGAATGTCAAAGTGCTGCTGCTCAACAACCGCATCTACGGCCTGACCAAGGGCCAGTACTCGCCCACCACCGTCCAGGGCCAGAAGACCAAGACCAGTCCCAACGGCGTGCTCGACCGGCCCATGCGCCCGCTCTCGCTGGCCCTGGGGGCCGAGGCCACCTTCGCCGCCCGCGCCCTGGCCAACGACATGCCGCACCTGGAATACGTGATCGAACGCGCTGCCAAGCATCAAGGCACCGCCCTGGTCGAGGTCTACCAGAATTGCCTGATCTTCAACGATGGCGCCTTTGAAGCCATTGCCGACCGCGAATTCCGCGCCGAACGCACCGTCTACCTGGAAAACAACAAACCCCTGCTCTTCGGCGCCACCCGCGATAAGGCCCTCCGCCTCCGCGGCCTCAAGCCCGAAATCGTCAACGTCAAGGAAGTGCCCGCCGAGAGCCTCCTGGTCCATGATGAACAGGCCGACCTGGCCCAGGCCTTCCTGCTCTCCCGCCTAAGCTACCCGGACTTCCCCGAGCCCATGGGCGTGCTCCGCGCCGTCGAGGCAGATTGCTACGACGGCGCCCTGCGCCGCCAGATCAAGGACAGCATCACCAAACGCGGCGAAGGCGACCTGCAAACCCTCCTGACCGGCCCCGCCCCCTGGACCGTGGCCTGACCGGTCGGAGCATACAATCTATAGCCGCCCGCCGCGGCAACGTTTCGCTCCCAACGCAAGTACATGCCGACGGACGACCGATCGTGCGCTGTTCGGAGTTCACGCGGCGCTGTTGAAACCCTGCACGCGCCGAGCGGACGCCGGAACGACGAATGTTTGGAGTCCCGTCTTCAGGCGGCGTCGAGACCGACGAGTTGCGTAACCCAAGCCACCTGAAGTTGGTAAGTGCCAACGCACGGGGATGATTTCAACCGAACCAGTTCACGCATTAGCGTGCGTGGCACACCAATTTGCCGCTCCACGCGTGCTAACGCGTGAACTCCGCACACTCCACCCGCTTTCGACTATTATGGTACAAGTCGCCCTGCGACCATCGCGGGCCGGATTTGACCCGAACAATCTCGGTTAATGAGGATTCAAACCATGCGCCACTACTCCTTGTTTGCTTTGTGCTGCGTTGTGCTTGCTGCGCCCCTGTTCCTATGTGCCCCGGTCCGGGGTGCCGACGAACCGGTGCGGGTCTTCATCCTGTGCGGGCAGTCCAATATGGTCGGCCACGGCAAAGCCGAGGAGGGCGCCAACCCCGCCTTCTTCACCGCTCCCAAGGGCGCCAAGAAACCCCCACGCGAGATTCCCGGCGGCGAAGGCAGCCTGCGCTACATGGTGAATCACGAACCCCAAAAATACGGCCCCGACGGCACCGAACCGCTCGTCGATGCGCAGGGCCAGTGGCTCGTCAACCGCGCCGTGAGCGTCTACTCCTACTGCGACGGCGGGACCAAGAAGGGATATCTGACCGTCGGCTACGGCGCCAACAACTCAACCTGGATCGGACCGGAGTATGGCTTTGGACTGGTCGTCGGCCGCGCCCTCAAGGGTCATCCGGTGCTGCTCATCAAGGTATCGACCGGCGGCACGAGCCTCCAAGTGGACTGGCGGCCGCCATCGGCCGTGGCGGCGCGGGGCGGGGCGGTCGGCCCGCGTTACACGCAGATGGTGGCGATGGTGCAGAAAGTTCTGGCGAACCTGGGCGGGGAGTTTCCGCAGTTCCAGGGACGAGCATACGACATCGCCGGTTTCGGCTGGCACCAGGGCTTCAATGACGCCGTTTCCAAGGGCTATCCCGAGGAATACGAAAAGAACCTCTCTGACCTGATAGGCGATGTGCGAAAAGAGTTTGCCAAGCCGCACCTGCCGTTTGTCATTGCCACAACGTCGATGTTCCCGCCCAAGTCCCCGCGGAACCTGGTGGAACTGGCGCAGCTGGCGGTGGCGGACCCGGCGAAGTATTCCCAGTTCAAAGGCAACGTCGCCACCGCCGACGCCCGTCCGTTCTGGCGCGACGAAAAAATCTCTCCCAGCAACTTTGGCTACCACTGGAACCACAACGGCCCCACCCACTACGACCTCGGCCACGCGCTGGGTGAACTCATGGTCAAGATGCTCACCGCCCAGTAGGTCGCCGGGGCCACCTTCGCCGCCCGCGCCATGGCCCATGACATGCCGCATCTGGAGTACGTTATCGAACACGCGAGATGCCCAGGTCCTGCAGGACCAGCACTCCGAGAATCGGCTCCGATCCCTCGGGGGGAAGTTGATGGGGATGTCGGCTCCCCGAAAGCCTCCCAAAACACATTGCCAACGAGGGCGTCGGCACCACCTATTTCCACCACCCATGAACTGCAAGCTCATTGAGGCGCGGGAAGGGTCCTGTCCGGCAGACGGGACCTACATTTCGGCGGGCCCATTGAAGCGGTTGTCGCGGGCAGGAGTGCCCGCGTTACATAGCATTTCCACGCCCCATTGAAACGCCCGTGAACCGATCCATTTGCGGGCGCGCAAGGTGATGGTTACGCACATTGACGCCGGGCCTCAAGGGCCCGCGCTAAATTTTTGGGGTGCGCCGGGGACGGCGCTGGTCCGCATCGTGACCACCCCGGCCATACGTCCTTCGCGCCTGAGTCTTCGTGTCGTGTCAAATCCTTATCAGCGTCCCCCACCCTCGACATCCTAGAATCGGCTTCGCGCGCCATGCACGATTCGGACAACCGATACGGTCCGCTCTAGAACCACAAACAAAATACGATAGCTGTGCCGTCGATGACCGCAAATCAACTGCCGTAGTCCAGGCATACCATGTGTGGCTTCAGGCGCGATAGGGCAGCGTTCAGGATTCTGATTCAGGGTGGAAATTGCCGTCAGAATCGACTCATGCCACTCCAACGCATGTATTGTTTTCCGGGCATACCATTGGTAGGCATCGTCCAGGTCTTCCTGTGCTTCCGGCGTGATGATAATCTGGTTGACCATAATGGATCACTTTGCAGCAATTTTATATTTCCGCCTTAACGCTGCCAGCGCCTTGCGCGCCGGGATGCCCTCGCCACGCAACGCTTGCTCATAGCCCCTCCGAACGGCCGCCAAGTGCGCGGTACGTTCCATCTTCTCCGATATGTCGGCAACCTTGGTCTCCAGCGCAGCCAGACGCGCCGCCAAGTCCGTGGAAGTTGTATTCATAAAAGACCTCCCATTCAACGCATTGTATCACGACGGAAGCGTTGTTTTCCAGAGCATGCCTGCAAGGAAACTCGGTCTTGCATAGGTTCGGGCACGGAACGGCCGGAACCCAGCTATCACCGCCGCCGTTGTGGGTCATTCCGTTTCGCTCGGTGCGTTTTATGTTTCGCATTTTCGCCGGTCAACATCGTGGCCACGTTTGCCCCGCGTTGCCGCTACGGCAACGGCTATAGCGTCCCCCCCCCCACTGACCACGCGCCACGGACCACTGACCAACCTACCTAAACGACACCGCATACGTCTTCCCCGGATCACCGACCGCGCTCAGCACGGTCTGGCCGCCGCTGGTCACTGTCACCTTCTGGCCAGCACCCGCCCGCTCGACGACGATATCCCAGGACCGGCCGAAAGCACAAACATCGCGCAGCGCCATCCGCGGCCACTCCCGGGGCAGCCAGGGAGTGCAGGTGAAGGAGTCCAGACCGGTGGGTACGATGCCGAAAACCCCTTCGGTAAAGACCCGCGGATAAAGCGACCCGGGACAGAGCATGTCGATGGCGTCCTCGTCGGGATACGGGCCGCGCTTCCCGAAAATCTGCGCCTGGACCACGCGGCGGGTGGTGTCCAAGGCTTCTTCGGTGCGGCCGGCTTTGAACAGGACGCGCAGGGCGTAGTACGTCTCGCGCCCCCATTCCGTCGGGCGCGTGGATTCGGCCAGGATGTCCGCGCCTTGCACGCGGTGGGGCCAAAGCTTGGCCGAAAGCAGCGCCGCCACCGTCCCCGGCTCACGCTCGGTAATGCCCATCGCCAGTGGCAGGAGTATCCAGCCGCGCAGCGTGGTATTGGTATCGTAATAGCGGTAGGTCTTAAAGCCTTCGATCGTGGCGCCAAAATAGGATTCGATGCCCTGGCGTAACACAGCAGCACGTTTATCGAACTCCGATTCCACGGGCTTGCCCAGGGCGTGGGCCAGCCGCGCCGCGTGACGGTAGCCACCGTAGGCCAGCGCTGTAGTGCTTAAGTTGGCTTTGCCAGTCGGATAGCGTCCCTCCATCTCGTCGGTTTGCGAAGCCACGATGCTATCGGCGGTGGTGTGGCGCAGCACCGAGGCGGCGCTGAACTCGACCAGCGGCCAGAGTTCCTCGGCGGCGGCGCGATCGCCCTGGAACAACAAAAAGGTGGACAGTCCGTAGAGCACCATCGCGTCGTCGCCGCGTTCCCGCTGGGTCAGCTTGAGGTCGGCATGTTCAAACGAGCCGGGGAACGGAATAATGCCGTGCTCCCGGCAGTAATCCTGCCAGATGCGGTACATTTGCAGACACGCGTGGTTCAGTGGGGCATCGCCGAAGAAGGGAAATACCGGGCTGGAATATTCCACCGGGTCGTTGGCCCAGATGCCGGGCGAATAGGTCAAACTGCCGTTGTGCGTGATAATGCCTTGGCAGGTCTCGATGGGGTCCTCCAGCACATGAAGCTTCTGCAAGGCGAAGGCGGCGTCGAGTTGCGGCTCGGGGGTTTCCAGGCGCCCGGGGCCGTGCCAGGCCGCCGCCGCAAGGGCGCGGCGCGCCGCCCCTTCGCCGGCGTCCAGCGCCAGGTCCGGATCGGTGGCCAATCGGGCCTGCGCCCAGGTCGAGAACGAAAACACGCCGCCGGGTTCCACCGGCGCCGCGGCCACGCCCCGACAGTTCCAGACCGTGGCGATATTATCAACGAGGGTCTTTTCCACATGGGCTGGCGCAACGGTCAGCGTCAGCGGCTGGGCGGTGGTATTTCTCACCTGCCACTCTTCGACGACCACGGCCCGGGTTACCGAGGGATACACCGTGCGCGTGACCACAACACCTTCGCTGACCGGATAGGTCAGCGTCAGGAGACCATCGAAAGCCACCGTGGATGGACTGTCGGTTGGCAACGGCCGGCCATTGATCTGCATCTCCGGATGCGACGCTGGCCCGGCTTGGAACAGTATCTTGCCGCTGGTCAACGTGCCCGGCTGCACATTGAAGAACCGGGCGGTGTAGGAGAAACCGGTGCTTCCGGCCTCCACTTGCATGACCGTCTTGCGTCCCTGCATGCACAGCACGACCGGATCGGTCCCATTGCAATGATGAATGACGCCTCCCGCGGGGTTGGCCATCCAGAAATCTTCCGGGGACGGACTCGTTGCCGCCAGACAGAACGACATCCAAGTCGCCACGGTTGCCAGACACGTGATAGAGCGGTAATTCACGGGTTTGCCTTTCTCACCCGCCCCGTCACTTCCGCGGCGGTGCAGGAGGCATTGTCCGCCCGGTCGGCGGCGGCACAACGCGCGGTGAATGGGGAAAGCACCAGCACGGCAAACAAGGCGATTCTCATCCGGGATTCCTCTTGTTAACGGCGACTATTGGTTCAATTAATTGCGCTTGCAGTTCGCGGTGCGGCAAGGCACTTAAAACAGCTCGGGATAATGGTTCTTGATCAGCGCCTGGTCCTCCTGGGGGAGATCCGTCAAAGGCACCGGGGCATCTTGCGGCCGCCGGTGTTTCTGGTTGATGCGGTTGATCAGACTCCAGTTGCGCGAGGGGTTGGAAGCCGTGGGGTCGGCAGGTTCGTGGGCTGGCAGATCATAGCGTGTGAAGTCAATGACCTTGCCAGGTTCATCTTTCTGCCAGTCGCGCAGAATCGCCAGCCGGAAATCGGTATTCATGAACCAGCGGATTTCCAGATTGGTTTCCGAGCCTCCAATCCCGGTGCCGCGCTGCACAAACCGGTAATCCAGTCCAGTGTTGTCCGGATGCGCACGCCGCCAGGCCTCGCCGAATTCCCCCTGCGTGACCATCCTGGCGTCGGGCCAGCGTTGCCGCACATTCTGGAGCCACTTGGTGAGACAGCCCAGAACCTCCGGCGGCAGCCCCTTGACCAGGCTGATCTCCCAGCAATTAGCCACCCATCCGAACCCGTTGCGCTTAAAGCCATCGTCAAAGTGATTGGCCATAACCGCCATCACTTCGGCCATGCCTTTCTGAATGCCAAGATTGCGATACGACTCGATCGGCCCGACCCCGAGGCGGCTGTTGAAACCGCCCTCAAACCCGAATCGCCGCGCGCAGAGAAAATCACAGGTCCAACCGTCCAGGTTCACGCAATCAATGAAGTCGGCCTTGCCCTGCGCCGGCTTACACCCGTGCGCGCGGCTCGGATAATAGGGGTAACTGATCGAGCCGTCCCCATCCCCGTTGTCGATGCCGTATTGGCTCCAGATCGTGCCTTGGCAGACATGGATGCCTTCCTCTTGGGCCAGATAGCGCAAATTCTCGGCGGCCAGGAAACCGGCCACAAGGCTCTTGGGTTTGTAGCCGTCGCCCACCATCTCACGGACTTTCAGCAGCGCCTCTTTGATATCCTGGTTGACCTGGGTCCTGGAACTATACATGGGCGCGAAAAAACCACCCGGAATAAAGGTGATTTCATCGCCATAGGTCTTGTGATAGCCGACGACCTGAGTGCGGATGGCGGCATAATTAGGCCGTTGATCATGCAACGCCAGCCAGGAAAACGCCCAGGTCACTTTGGCACCCGGAAACCCCTTGCTTACCGCGTCGCGAAATGCCGCCACGGTTTCGGGCGTATGCACCGCCGCTTCATCGGCACCTTCGTTGAGGTTGCGGGCCGCTTCAATCTGGTTTACGCGGATTACCGTGTTCAACGTAAGAAAGCGCCCCCCCTGCACGGTCAGGGAACGCTCCGAGGACGGTTCGGAGGCGGCCCGCACCGCGCCGGTAGACAGCACAATCAGCGCCCATGCAATGAAATGCGCCTTCATATTTGTTGCCTTTCTTCTGGGATAATCTGCAATGATTCCACCGGGCCCAGCGATTCCGTCCTACCGCAAACCCTCGACAATTTCAACGGCATAGCCAGCCATGGTCTTGGGTGCGGAAGTTGCGGCGCGATACGTGGCCGGTTCATGCCGGGTATTGATAATGATCGCGCCGGCCGGTTTGCCGTCCGCGGTTACCCGCTGGGCCACCACCACACCGGGGTCGGCCTCGAGCCCGGCGCGTGGCGCGAGGCGCCCGATCAGTTTCTTAAGCCAGGAGTCGTCCGGCTGCGTGCCCAGAAGAATCACGTGGCCCTTGCCGATGGGGCAGTCCACCACCGCGGCCAGGCCGTCCAACGGTCCGCCGGTATATGCGGCCAGCACCTGGCGATCCGGCTGGCGCAACTCATAGGCATCGCACCACAACCGGCATCCGATGGTTTCACCTTCAGCTTTGAGTTTTGTAACCCGGCCTGGTGTCAGCCGGTGCCGCACATGAATTCCCAGCCATTGCTCGAAATCGGCGCCGTAACAGGCATCCCGGTGCGCTGTGGCTTCCGGTGTGCGGCAGGCCGACAGCGGTCCGAGAATCCAAGTTCCGCCCTGCGCCACAAAGCCCCGCATACGCTGCATCAAATCAGCATCAATCGCCGGCAGGTAAGGCGACAAGACCAGCTGATATTTGTCGACCGCCGCACCCGGCATGATCACGTCCCTGGAAATGCCGGCTTCCGCGAGCAGGCGGTGGAACGCGGTGATCGCGGAGTCGTAGTGGAAGCCATCCGCAATGGGGCTGGCCTCGAATTGCCATTGCACCGGCACTCCGTAATGCATTGCGACTGTTGCCGGCTTGGGACGGGTCGTCCGCAGCCAGTCGGCGTGCGCGGCCAGTTCTGTGGCCACGGTATGGATCTCGGGGGTGTTGGCGCACGGATCACCCCAGGGATAGACCACACTGCCGTGTTCGAGTTCCTGCCCGGCCCAGTGCGCCCGCCACAGCCAGAAGCTCACCGCCTCGCCACCCAGCGCGTAGGTGAGCCACATCTTGGCGCGCAGGGCGCCGGGTGCAAAGACCAGCGAATCCCCATCGCCCACCGATGTGCCGGCGCTGTGGGTGGCGGACGTTTCCGCCAGCCAGAACCGCTTCCCGATCGGCCGCATCCAGTCGGCCTCGAAGGCATAACGCAGCAGGTTGTCGACCGACGCATAACTGTCCGTACCTACAATGTCCAGATTTCCAAAAAGTCGCGCGTAATCGATGCGCTGGTATACCGGATTATGGGCATTGGTGGTGACGGGCTTGCCGGTCCTGGTACGCAGTATTTGGGCCTGGGCATTGCAGAAAGAAACATAGCTGTCGCTCATGAAATGCCGGTAGGCCGCCCGCAGTGACGGATGATGCTGTCCCCCGACGCGTTGCGGATTGGGCAGCGGCACCTGGTCGAAGGACTGGTACTCCTGGCTCCACAAAACCGTGAGCCAGGCCCGATTCAACGCGTCGATCGTCCCAAACCGTTTCTTGAGCCAGGTATGGAAAGCCGCCTGGCAACGGGGGCAGTAACAATCATCCCAGAACTCGTTATCCACCTGCCAGGCAACAGCGGGCGAAGATTTATCGAATTCTCCGGCCAGTTTGTCCGCGATACCCGCGGCATATTTCTGATATTCCGGTGAATTCGGACAGTACTGGCGCCGGCCGCCGTGGCCGATGGTCTGTCCGGCCGCATTGACGCGCAGGATTTCAGGATGCTTCTGGCTCAGCCACACCGGCGGCGCGGCGGTCGGCGTGCACAGAACCACCGCGATGCCGGCCACCGCGAATTTGTCCACCGCCTGGTGCAGAAACTTAAAATCGTAAGAGCCTTCATCCGGCTCCATCCGGCACCAGGAGAACTCCCCCATGCGGACCATGTTGACGCCGATTTCCTGCATCTGCCGAATGTCCCGGTCTATTTCGTCGCCGGCCACTTCCGGATAATAGGACACTCCAATATAAGGCGGTGGCGGGGCCGGCGGTGCGCCGCACAAAGGCTGACCGGCCAGCATCAGACCAATAATTAGAGAAACCATCCACACCGCCATGGGTAGCTTTTGTATCTTCATTGTCTCAACTTGCCTCCGATAATTTATCGCACATTGAGCAGTCGCACGGGACCCAGGTCGAGCAGCACGCGGTCGCCGCCTTTAAGCCAATCGGCGGACACGGCAAATTGCTGGTGGTAAGCGGCGGTGCCCGAACAGTATTTTACCCCATCCTCCGGATCGGTGCTCCGGGGAAATGTTGACCAGCATGGAAACGCGAAACATGAAACGCGAAAAGCGAAACGAGTTGGATCCAGGACGGCGGACGTGAGGACGGCCTTCGACGGTCTACTTCCACCTGGGCGGAGTACGATAACGCTGTAAAGTTATCACAGCTCTACCCTTTGGAAGAAGATGTACGTGCTAATGTGGGAAGGCCCAAGAGAAATGACATCACCATGCGAAAGTGCATGTCCGGTCTCGCCCTCCACCCGTCGACTGTTGACATACGTTCCGCACGTGCTCCCTAGGTCAATGAGGACGTAGGCATGGGCGGATGCATCCCACCGGCGTACGATCTTGGCGTGAATCCGGGAAGTTTCGCGCGGTGTGAAATAAAGCGTGTCGGCGATTGTGAAGTCGGCGATACCATCGGACGGCTTCTCCAACGGTGTAGCTGTCCGCCCGATGACAACTTCGTCAACAGTTAGAGGGATGATGCCGGTAGTGGCGGGCCCAGTGCCTAGAAGGTACGCCCCGGGTTTTAGCTGCATAAGCGCGGCAGTAATACACGCGAGTCTGTCCTTCCGATCAGTATTGATAATACTGCCCAGTTCGTTGAGCCGGGATAGGCTAATGAGTTGCTCGATTTTCAGGATGATTGGATTTATGTCTTCCACGTACTGTCACCTTCCACTTAAACCAAGCCATTTGAATATCGCAAGTACAAGAGTAACGCCAATTATGGACGTGCTAGTCGCGGTAGCGGCGACAATGATGATCCGTAGCCATAAGGGATTCCGTCGATCTTCGGCAATCACCGCGAGGGCACGCTGAAATGCTTGATTGCCGGGAACCAGTGTGAGCGCCTCGCTCCAGCAGGCTTCGGCCTCCAGATATGGTGCCGCTTCAGCGTGCGGCTGGTGGTTCTTACAATTTGACAGATTTCGCCGGAATAAGTCGCACGGGGCCAAGCAGGCCGGATTCGAGCGGTTCGCCTTTCAAGGGCGGCAACGAACTGCGGCAGATGCGTTTTTCCGGCGGCAGTTTGCCATCGCCGATCATCCGGTTGGCCCAGAGATTCGTGATCTCGACGACCAGGGTGTTGGTGCCCGGCTGGAGCATGCCGGTCACGTCCAGGCGCCAGGGGGCCGTCCAGCAGATGCCCAGGGGCCGGGCGTTGAGCGTTACCGCGGCGACGTTGCGCACGCGGCCCAGATCGAGGAATACGCGGTCGCCACCTTTAATCCAGTCGGCCGAGACCACAAATTGCTGGTGGTAAGCGGCGGTGCCCGAAAAGTATTTTACCCCATCCTCCGGATCGGTGCTCCGGGGAAATGTTGACCAGGGCGGAAATGCGAAATATGAAACGCGAAAGGCGAAACGGATTGACCCCAGAATGCCGGACGTGAGGACGGGGTCCCAGTTGATTTGTGCCGGCCGGTCGCGATGTTGACGACCGTGGTCAGTGGTCCGTTGTTAGTGGTCAACGGGGGGCATGGTCCAGTGGTCAGTTGGGGCGGAAGGACGCTATAGCGGTTGCCGTAGCGCCAACCGTTCTGGCATGTCACTGCACCATCTACTGTGCCACCAGATTGCGACGCGCCTATGGTTCACCGATTAACCGCGCGAGCAACGCGCTGATACCGGATAGCTCTCTGCTGAGTTTCCCAGCTTTGCCGGCCAGCTTCTTCTCCAGATCTCCGGCGATGGCATTGATAATCTGGTCCAGCTCGGCTTGCGGCACATCGCCGCCGCGGCATTCGACATCATCCTCCAAGGCCACCCAATCGTATCAGCCAATGCACGCGCCACAGGCTTGGGTGAGTTTCGTCACCGCATGACCACCGGGCTTGGTTGTATAGGGCAACGGCACGTATGGTGGATACCTTATTCCATTCTCGCGACCGTGGGTCAATTGCAAACGAAATCGGCGCCGCGTTGCGACGGCGCTAAACGGCGGGGCAGGTGGTGTTACGGCGTTGTCGTGGAAAACCGGTACTCGGTAACCTGGCGAAACGGTTCGCCGGGTTTCAGGATGATGCTCGGGAAGTTGGGGTGGTTGACGGCATCCGGGTGGTGCTGGGTTTCCAGGCACAGGGCATGATAAGCCCCGTAGACGGCGCCGTACTTGCCCTTGAGGCTGCCATCGAGGGCGTTGCCGGAATAAAAATGCACCGCCGGCTGGGTCGTCCAGACTTCCATCGTGCGGCCGGTGGTCGGTTCATAAACTTCCGCAGCCTTGGCCAGTGTGCCGGTGCTGGTACGCAAAACCATGTTGTGATCGTAGCCGGGCGGGGTGCCGGGCATCTCCTTTACGCGGGCGCCAATCGCGGTGGCGGCGGTAAAATCCAGCGGCGTGCCTTTAACCGGGGCGATCTCGCCCGTCGGAATCAGCGTGGCATCCACCGGCGTGTACTGGTCCGCATAGATCTTGACGATATGCCCCAGCACGTCGCCGACGCCGGCGTCCTGGAGATTGAAATAACAATGGTTGGTCAGGTTCAACGGGGTGGGTTTGTCGGTGCTGGCCAGGTATTGGATCTTGAGCGCATTCTTTTCGGTGAGGGTATAGATAACGGTCACGGCCACGGTGCCGGGATAGCCTTCGGTGCCGTCGGCATCATGCAGCGTAAAGCGCACCGCCGGGCCCTCGTTGGTCATGAAGCCCTTGGCGTTCCAGATGCGCTTGTCGTACCCCTGCACTCCGCCGTGCATGTGATTGGGGCCATTGTTCAGGGCCAGCAGGTACGTGGTGCCGTCGAGGGTGAACTTGCCGTTGGCGATGCGGTTGCACACGCGGCCGGCGACGCAGCCAAAGTAAGGCCGGGCCTGTTCGTACTGGTCCAGCGTGTCGAAGCCCAGGACCACATCGCCCATGTGGCCGCTACGATCGGGCACGAACAGGTGGGTCACGCGTGCCCCGTAGGTAATCAGGCGCACGCTGGCGCCTTTGGTGTTGGTCAGGACGAACTGGTCCACCCGCTGGCCATCCATGGTGGTGCCGAAGGGCCCGGGACTCTGTTCCACGCGCGACGCGGCGGAAACCGTCGTGGCCAGGGCCACAACTAAAGCGCTGACAAAACCCCACAGGGTCGGTGTTTTGGCGGAACTGGGCATGGCAGATAGTCCTTGTGCAAGAACCCGATACGTTTCCGGTGGCAACCCCGCGCTGGCGGTGGAAGAAGGTATAACCGCCGCGTGGGAAATTGCAAAGTTTTTTGTAGTTCCGCCTTTCGGCGGCGTTGGTAGCCGAACCGCCTAAGGAACATTCCCGATGTAACTTCCGACATTCATGTTCAACTGCCTTCTGCCTCCTGCCTTCTTCCCCGTTAAGTCACCTGAAGTCACCACCGTACCACCATTGGCCTTTTCCCCGGAACAACGGGCCCGCCCCTTCCCGCTCCGCCTTTCGCGTTTCCGCCACGCCCCGTTTACAATGCCCGCGGCTCGGTAAGTATCTTTTACATATGTTTGGTTTGGGGCTGGCCCACGGCGCCAACCCGCGCCATACGGGGTATTTTTTCATGCTCAACATCCTCAACGACCCGGTGCCCGCGCTGCTGCAACAGGCGCTCGCGCAGCATACCGCCGGGAACCTGCCGCAGGCCGAGGCGCTCTATCGCCAGATCCTGGGCCAGCGCCCGAACCATCCGGACGCCCTGCATCTGCTGGGCGTAATCGCCCAGGCCAACGGGCGTTTTGATATGGCCATCGATTTGATCACCCGGGCTATTGCGCTCAACCCCTCCCAGGCGCTGTATCACAGCAACCTGGCCAATGCCCTGGGGCGTTCCGATCGGCTCGATGAAACCGTCGCCTGCTGCCGCCGGGCCCTGGAACTTGAGCCGAACCTGGCCACCGCCTGCTACAACATGGGCAATGCGTTGAAGGAACTGGGCCTCATCGACGAAGCCGTGGCCGCCCTGCGCCGCGCGGTGGCCCTGGATCCCACGCAGATTGCCGCCCACAGCGCCCTGCTGCTGGCGCTGCACTCCCACCCGACAACGGGTCCCCAGGAAATCCTGACCGAGTGCCGCCGCTGGAACCAGCTCCATGCCGTGCCCCTGGCAGCCCAGCGCCGCCCGCACGCCAACGACCGCACCCCCGGCCGCACGTTGCGCGTCGGGTACGTTTCCTCCGATTTTCGCACCCACGCCTGCGCCCTGTTTCTCCGGCCGCTGCTGCAACACCACGACCCGCGGCAGGTGGCCGTGGTCTGTTATGCCGAAGTGACCCAGCCCGATTTCATCACCGCCGAACTCCAGCAGCATGCCCACCTGTGGCGCAACATCGTGGGGCTTTCCGACCCGCAGGTGGCCGACCTGATCCGGCAGGACCAGATCGATATTCTCGTGGATCTTAACGTGCATACGGCGCAGAATCGGCTGCTGGTCTTTGCCCGCCAACCCGCACCGGTGCAGGTAACCTGGTTGGGCTATCCCGGCACCACCGGCCTGGATGCGATGGGCTACCGCCTCACCGATCCGCACCTGGATCCGCCCGGGGCGGAGGGCTGCTATTCCGAGCAATCCATCCGCCTGCCGCATTGCTTCTGGTGCTACCAACCGCTGCACGACGACCAGGCCGTCACCCCTTTGCCTGCGGAGGAAAAAGGCCACATCACCTTCGGCTGCCTCAACAGTTTCTCCAAGATCAATACGCCGCTGCTGCTGACCTGGTGTGCGTTGCTCCGCGCCGTGGAACAGTCGCACCTGGTGCTGCACGCGCACGAAGGCAGCCCACGGCAACGCCTGCGGGACCTGCTGGAGAGCCAGGGTGTCGATCCGCAGCGCCTGCGTTTTATGGGGCGCGTGCCGCTGACGCAGTATTTTCAGGAATATCAGCAGATCGATATCGGCCTGGATCCCTTCCCCTATCCCGGCGGCACGACCACCTGCGATGCCCTGTGGATGGGCGTGCCGGTAGTCAGCCTGCCGCAGCAATCCGCCATTTCCCGCGGCGGCCGGAGCATCCTGACGAACATCGGGTTGCCGGAACTCGCGGCCGGAAGCCCCGAAGAATACGTCCGCATCGCCGCCGCACTGGCCGGCGACCGGCCGCGGCTCGCCGAATTACGCCGCACGTTGCGCGCGCGGATGCAACAATCCCCCCTGATGGATGCCCGGCAGTTTGCCCTGGATATGGAAGCCGCCTACCGCCAGATGTGGAACCCATGGTGCAGCAGGTAATACCCGCCCGCGCCCAGCGCCAGGACCAGCGCGCAGGTGGCAAGATAAACCCCCGCCACCAGCAGATCCGTGCGGCGAAAATCCTTCGTGGTACGGTGCAGATTTTCCTGGAAGTCGAAATACTCTTCGACATCCTGGCAGCCCTGGGCGGCGGTGTGCGCCAGGCTGTTGATATGGCGCGCGGCAGACGCCAGTGCGGCGCGCGGCGCGGGAACCTTCAGCATTTCCTGGGTTTGGGTCATGGCGCAAATCCTGCGTTCAACGCATCAACAACGATCGACCAACAAGACCCGGGGTAAAAAAGAACCCGGTCAAACCGGCACTGCGGGGCGTCCGCCCGCGCTCCAGCCAGATGGTATTAACGGCAGATTCCCGCGACTTGCTGCAACAATAGGCAGCTTTTTCGCAGGTTCTAATGCCTTGCTAACATTCCGGAACACCTCTTTTAACAATGCAAAAATCATGCCGCCCTCTCGGTCGCCGCCTCCCTTTATATTTCTCAAATACGATACCCCGCCCGTCATCGATGGAACCAAATTTCCGTTGCCATGCCCGAAACCCCGGCCGGTCAGGCCACGATCTTGCAACGCACCAGTTCGCACAGCGCCTGCGCGCCGACACGCTGATAAATGGCGTTGGTTTTCTGGTCGCTCGGGTCGGTCATGATAAAACAGAAACGCTGCCCGCTGGCAAGCATGTGCTGGCCCAGCGCCGCCACCAGTGCCGTGGCATGGCCCCGGCTGCGCAACTTGAGCGGAGTATAGACCAGGTTAATGCACCCGCCGTGCGGCGTGGGCGCCACCCAGGCCGCCATGGCGACCGGATCGGGGTCTTCCCACAGGTACAACTGCCGCTGGGCAATGATCGCATCGCGGGCCTGGACCAGGTGGGGATTTTCAAATTCAATTTCGCGGGTGAACGCCTCGAGCCATGTCGCCAGCAGGTTGCTGTCGCCGGGCGTCGCCAGCCGCAGCCGCCCGGTGGCCGGCGGCACGTAGCGAACCTGGGCCAATTGATATACCCGTTCGGTACGATCGAACTCGAAGCGCTGGCCGGTGCGCTCCATCCAGAGCTTGGCCAACTCCCAGGCGACGTGGCCCGGGGCATAGATACTCGTTAGGCGGCAGTTGGCGCCAAGCAACCCATCAATCAGAACCTTTTTGACCTTGGGGGTGGCCCACGTGGCGGCCAGCCCGCCGTTGGGATACAACACCGCCGCTGCCACCACGGCGCCCTTATCCTCCACCGCCAACAGGCGCGGCTGGGGCGTGGCGCCGTCCCGCTTGCCGGCGACCAAATCAGGCAACGCGCCAAGAAGGAGATAGTTTTCCGCTTCCCGCTGCTCCATCCATTCACCGGCACGCAGATTAAATTCCTGCGGATCGGCAAATTCGACAAGACGCGTTGTGGAGAACTGGAACAGCATGCCTGGCACCAATCAAGGAAGTAAAAAACAGAGTAATACACAGGCCATAATACTATCGCTATGTGAAAGGTGCTATCTCCCAACAGCGGCAAGATTAAAAATACGTAATAACCCGGATACCTCCTATTCCGGCTGCCGGGCGCTGCGGGCCTGGCGCAAAACCAGGATCCCCAGCACCGCCCCCACCGCCAGCAGCGCCACCCACAGCAGCCAGGCGTAGCGTTCACTCCAGGGGATGGTGGTAACGGCCACAGCGAATTGCGGATTGGCCACCACCGGACCCAGGGCCGCGGTGGTAAGACCTTCGGTGCGCAGGCGCGCCGCGTAGTTTTCCAAGTCGTATTGCGGCCGCACCGCGGCGCTATTGCCCAGATAAAGCTTGTAGGCGCCAATGGCCTCCGGACGAAATCCCAGGTACTTCTGGTAGCGGCGCACCTTCAGGCCGGTAAATTTCAGTGGCGCATCGTCGCCGTTGTAAATGCGCAGCAGCAGGTAGCGCCCGGGTCCATCGGCCGCCAGGGTCAGGCCGGACGTGGAGTCCTGTCCGGCGCCGGCCGGCAGACGATAGACGCTGCCGATGGTCAACGTGTTCCACGGCTCTTCGATTTCCCGCGTGCGCGGCGGGGCGTTTTCCACCGGTTCGGTGAGGATACGAGTGCGGGCGTTGCGCCCCAGCACCTCCACGCGGCGCAGAAAATTGGCATCCGCAAAGGCGGGTGTTACCTCGGCCAGCGGCAGGTTCTCATAGCCCAGGTCCACTTCTATTTCCGTCGCCTTGAGCTTGGCGTTTTCGGTCGTGGTAACGCTGCGTGATGGCACGTCGGCCAATGGGGCCGCCGTGCTCCTGACGTACCACGCCAGCACGTCGCGGATGGGCAATTGCTCCGGATCGTCGGGCGCATTAAATACGGTCAGGCGGAGAAAACGAAAATCATTGTCCGGCAGCGCGATGGTATTTTTGTTGTACGTCCCGATGGCGTAGGCAATGCGGAAGAGCCACGCCGTCTTGACCAGCGTTTGCCAGGCGGTCCCATCCGCACTGGCTTCCACCGTGACGCGCCGGCGGAAATTGGTGCCGGGCGTGTCCACATCCACGCGGCTGCGCGCCGCATGATTGCCAAAATCCACCGTCACGCTGCTGGTCTGCCCGGCCACGAACACCGGGTTATACAAGCGCTGCGGCCGGTAGGAAATCGCCTGCCCGGACGTCCCCTGGTCGATGCGTAAAACGTACGGCACCGGAGTGCCGGCCGGCCCGACCAGGCGCAAATCGGCGAGGTCCGCACGGGCCGCGGCCAATACTTCCGGCGGCAGGGGCGCTTCGACCAGCCCCGCCGGCGCCTTGGCGGGCAGCTCCAGCACCGCCATCCGCGGCCATTGCGCCAGGTTATCCGCACCCCGCGCCGCGCCCGCCAACAGGATCAGGGGTAATATCGCACCATTTATCCAGTGCCATCTATTCATTTTCATTTGGTCTCTCCAGTGTGGCTAATCTATTCCCCTTGGCGCCGCGTTGCGCCGGCGCTAAACGTTTTCTGGTGCGGGATCACTTTTCACGGTCGCCAAACGCTTCTCCAGCCGGTGATAGAAGTAAGATACCGCCAGCATCAGCAGGCCCAGCACCAGGAACGAAACCACGCGGTATACATCCTTCAGATACGTCAGGTCCAGCAGGACCAGTTTAATCGCGGCCAATCCAAAAAGCGCCAGGCCGCCCAGGCGTAAGGGCCGCCAGCGGCGCCAGAACCCGCCGGCCAGCAACGTGGCGGCATAGAGGCTCCAGACCAGGCTGATCGACATCTGCGCCGCGCGCCCGGCAGTGACCCGGTCGGCAATGGTGTCCATACAGTAGGCATAAACTTCCGTGCTCAAGAGCACCAGCAAGCCGAGGGTTCCGGCCGTCAGGAGCACCAACCCCGCCACGTGGCGCGGACTCTGGAGGGCCG
>Ga0316217_10000183_pt1 | contig 95746 bp, 64 predicted proteins | sample 1anoAmetaG_FD_203633 | JGI IMG/M metagenome (GOLD analysis project Ga0316217, IMG submission 203633) | Freshwater microbial communities from Trout Bog Lake, Wisconsin, USA - 1anoA | ecosystem: Environmental > Aquatic > Freshwater > Lake > Hypolimnion/Profundal zone | place: USA: Wisconsin...
AACCGTCGCGTATCAGGTTGCGTCCCTGTTTATACTCTGGAAGCATAAAGAGGCAGTTAACTCACGGTAAAAACGGTGTCAAGGGACTGCTGTTTTTTATTGACACCTGGCAGACATATCAGTCCTTTAAACGGAACTGTTACCCGGTAAGCTGGTAAGTAAATAAGCGTAAGCCAAAGCCAGGAGGTGCAAAATGATCGTGGTCGCCTGTATCAAGCAGGTTCCGGACACAACGCAGGTGCAGATAGATCCGGTGACCAATACGCTGATCAGGGATGGAATCCCCTTCATTATCAACCCCTATGACGGCCATGCCCTTGAGGAGATTCTGCGCCTCAAGGACAGCCACGGCTTTAAGGCGGTGGCACTCTCCATGGGGCCGCCCAACGCTGAGGCGACGCTCAGAAAGGCGCTTTCCTTGGGCGTGGACCGGAGCGTGCTTCTCTCGGACCGCGCCTTCGGAGGCGCCGACACCCTGTCGACCAGCAACGTCCTCGCGGCTGCCATAAAGAAGCTGGGCGAGGACGAGGAGGTAGGCATCGTGTTTTGCGGCAAGCAGACCATCGACGGCGACACCGCCCAGGTTGGCCCGGGAATTGCGGTCAGGCTCGGATTCTCGCAGCTGACCCTGGTCGACAGGATCGAAAAGATCGACCTTGAGGGGAGAACGGTGACGGTGCGCCGCAAGCTGGAAGGACGCTACGAGATCGTCCAAGCGCGTCTGCCGGCCATGATCACCGTGGTGCGTGAACTGAACCGTCCCCGTTATCCGACGGTGCCGATGCGCCTCTCCTCCGCCAAGGCAAGCGTCGAATGCTGGAACAACGAGGTGCTGCAACTCGACGTCAACAGTGTGGGCCTCAAGGGATCGCCGACCTGGGTGAGCCGCATCTTCTCTCCGCAGAGAAGCGAAGGGGAGATACTTGGGGACGGCATGCAGGATCCTGTCGGCGCGGCACTGCTGCTCATCGACCGCCTCCTGGCAGAGGACATGCTCGCCGTGTAAATCTCCCTCTCCCGGAGGGGGGTAACGAGGGGGAGCTTAGGGGCGGATGATGATGCGCCCGTGCCTAGCTCCGCCGCGCACAAACCAGGCAAGGAAACAGGTGAATCATGAAAGAACCGGTGAAGGTAAAAAAACCGCGCGGCAAAGCGAGAGTCATTGCCGGCAAGTGCGTCGCCTGTGGGGCTCGCTGCCAGAGCGCCTGCCCCGTGGACTGCGTAGAGATGAACGAGGCCGGCGAGCCGTTGATCACCGCTGAAAAGTGCATCGGCTGCCTTAAGTGCGTCAAGGCCTGTCCCGTCGAAGCCCTGGAGATGTTCTTCACCCCCGAAGAGCAGAAGATTCTCGCGGCCTTGTCCGGGGCGGGAGTCGACGAGGCGGATGACGACGAATTGGAGCGGCGCCGCAAGATCGCCCCCTTCAAAGGGGTCTGGGTCTTCGTCGAGCAAAACGACGGCGAATCGGCACGAGTCTCCTGGGAGTTGACCGGAGCTGGGCGGGGGCTTGCCGACAGTCTCGGCGTGGAGCTCTCGGCCGTCATCATAGGGAGCGGTGTCGGGCACCTAGTCCAGGAGGCCTTCAGCTATGGGGCCGACAACGCCTACCTCATCGACCAGGCCGTCTTCCGGCAGTACCGCACCGAACCGTACCTGGAAGCGATGTGTTATCTGGTCGGCAAATACCAGCCCGAAGTGGTCCTGATGGGGGCGACCGGCATGGGGCGCGACCTCGCGGGCGCAGTGGCGACCAAAGTGAGAACCGGGCTTACCGCGGACTGCACCGGCCTTGGTATCGACGACAAGCGGAACCTGATGCAGACGCGCCCCGCCTTCGGTGGCAACATCATGGCCACCATCATGTGCGATCGTTTCCGGCCCCAGATGGCAACGGTTCGCCCACATGTCATGCCTCTACCCGAGCGGAACACGGACGCGACGGGAAAGGTTATCGAGGAGCACTTCTCCATCGAGGAATCGTCCATCTTTACCCGGGTGCTTCAGGTGATCACCGACAAGAGCGGCAAGGACCGCGTGGACGTGGCCGGAGCCGAATTCATCGTTTCCGGTGGCAGGGGGCTGATGGCCAAAGAGAACTTCGCCATCCTGGAGGAACTTGCCGAAGAACTGGGCGCGGTTGTGGGTGGTTCGCGCAGTGCGGTCGACGCCGGCTGGCTGCCCCAGGACCGGCAGGTGGGGCAGACCGGCAAGACCGTGCGGCCCAAAATCTACATAGCCTGCGGCATCTCGGGTGCCATCCAGCACCTGGTCGGGATGCAGGACTCCGATGTCATCATTGCCATCAACCGCGATCCCGAGGCACCTATCTTCGAAGTGGCCACCTTCGGCATCGTCGGCGACCTCTTTCAGGTTGTCCCGGCGCTCTCGGCAAGGATTCGCGCATTGAAAGGGGCAAGCTGATGTGGAGCTTGGAACAATACTGTCGGCGTTCTATTGCCTGTCTGATCTTGAAGTCCAATAGCATTTTTTAAGGCGGGGTCCCCATGCAACATGCACTTTTCACAGGTCTGCTGTTTGTCTCCCTCGGCTTCTTTTGCTTCAGCTGTTACCGCCGCCTCGGCCTGGTCGCTGTCGGCACCGGTGAGAATCGTCTCGACCAACCACTTGACCGGATACGAGAGATGCTGGTCTATGCCTTTGGTCAGAAACGGGTCATAAAGCGCCCCTTCGGCATCAACCACAGCGTCATCTTCTGGGCCTTTCTGGTCCTCGTCCTCGCCAACGGCGAATTTCTCATCGCCGGTGTTCTTCCGGGTCTTTCCTTCGCCCTGCTTCCCGAGCCGGTGCACGGCGCGCTCTTGTTCGTCTTCGACCTTTGCTCGCTGGCGGCCCTGGTTGCGGTGGCCATCGCGGCCATCCGCAGGGTCGTGAATCCTCCCTTCGAGGGGGCTCGCAGTTTCGAGGCGTTCTTCATCCTCTCCATGATCGCCATCCTGATGCTCGCCTACTTCGGGATGCACGGGGCGGAAATAGCCCTCGGCTTGGCCCCGGCGCCGGCTTTCGCACCGGTTTCCGCCCTGTTCGCGCAGCTTCTGGGTGGCAATTCGCTTGCCTTGGCACTGCCGGTACTGCCCGGGGTTTTCTGGTGGATCCACGCCGTGGTACTGCTTGCCTTCATGAATTTCCTCCCCTATAGCAAGCACATGCATATCCTGACCGCGATTCCCAACGTCTTTCTGCGCAGCCTTGAGGGGACCAACACCCAGGCGCGCGAAGAATTTACCGATGGCAAGAGTTTCGGAGCCAACAGCGTCGATCGCCTGAGCTGGAAGGATCTGCTCGATTCTCTCTCCTGCACCGAATGCGGCAGGTGCCAGGATGTCTGCCCGGCAGCCGCCACCGGAAAGGCCCTCAATCCGCGTCTGATGGTGCACGCCATCAAGGAGAACCTGCTGGGAAGCGAAGCCGGGAAAACGTCCTCAGGTACCCCCTTGATCGGAGCAGGGGAGGGGAGCAGCACCGAGGCGTCGCTTTGGAGCTGCACCTCGTGCGGCGCCTGCATGGAGGCGTGCCCCGTCTTCATAGAGCACCTGCCTAAGATCGTCAAGATGCGACGGCACCTGGTGCAGATGGACGCGAAGTTCCCCGAGGAGCTGCTGAATCTCTTCGAGAACATGGAGCAGCGCTCGAACCCCTGGGGCATGGCTCCCTCGGAGCGCAGCAAGTGGAGTTCGCAGCTGGAGATCTCCCCCTTCGAGGCGGGGAGCACCGAGTACCTTCTCTTCGTCGGCTGCTCCGGCGCCTTCGATGCGCGCAACAAGCAGGTCACGGTCGCGCTCACCCGGGTGCTCGATGCGGCCGGGGTCTCCTATGGCATCTTCGGCAAGGACGAGAAGTGCTGCGGAGAGAGCGTGCGGCGCCTGGGGAACGAGTACCTCTTTGACGTCATGGCCAGGGAGAGCGTGCAACAGTTCCGGTCCAAGGGGGTGACCAAGGTGATCACCCAGTGTCCGCACTGTTTCAACACCCTGAAGAACGATTTCCGCCAGTACGGTCTGGAACTTGAGGTGACCCATCACAGCGAGTTCATCAAGGGGCTGCTTGACCAGCGCGCCATCCCCCTCGGACCGCACCTGAAAGAACTTGGCAGCGTGGTGTTGCATGATTCCTGTTACCTCGGCCGCCACAACGGAATTTACGACGCCCCGCGCGACACGGTGCGGGAGGTGACCGGCGCGCCGGTGCAGGAGCTCGATCGCAACCGCGAGAACGCCTTTTGCTGCGGCGCCGGTGGCGGCAGGATGTGGCTTGAGGAGCACGAGGGGACCCCGATCAACCGCAACCGGATCAAAGAGGCGCTCTCCAAGAAGCCGGACACCATCTGCGTCAGCTGTCCGTTCTGCATGACCATGTTCGAGGACGGCTTGAAGGATTTCGCGGGCAGTGGCGCGCACGTGAAGGATATTGCGGAGATCGTAGCCATGGGGATTAAAGGCTAAAGGTAGGCAGTCATTGCAGTGTATACAGTCCCCAACAAAGGGGCGGCCGATTAACGGGCGCCCCTTTGTCTTTGTGCTTCTGGAGGAAGGACTGAATGACGTCGTCTAGGGTGCCGCTCCTTTCGTCGCAGAGTCGATGAAGTCAGCCACATCGTGCTTCAGCAGTGCAAGCGATGCGCTCTCCAGGTACATCATGTGGCCCGCCCGGTAGCGACGCGTGGTGATGTTCTTGCGCAAGGCCGGGGTGAGCCCCAGGTGCGCCAGGGTGTACTCGGTGGCGAAATGCGGGGTTGCCAGGTCGAAGCAGCCGGAGGCGACGAACAGCTTCATGTAGGGATTCTTGGCAAAGGCGTTGCGCAGGTTGTCGCTGGTGTCGGCGTAACCGTTCTTGGCCTCCCAGTCCCAATGCCCGATGCCGCCGCCCAGGGTGAAGTACTCCAGATCTGACTGGAAGCCCAACTCCTCCCGCACGTAGGCGTTGAAGGTAGCGGTGAAGGGAGGGCGGATGGTGCTGACGGTCGGGTCAAAGCCGGAAGGTGCTGACGGATCCAAGTTGGGGGCCAAAAACCGGCTGTCCATGTAGCCCACCATCTGGCCGCGGTCGCGCAAGAGCTCCCTGACAAATCCCCGGCTGTCTATCCGCAGGTTACGGTTGTCGACATAGGACGGTGCGAGTCCGGTGAAACGTGCCAGCTTGGCGACGATCGTCTGGCGCTCCTCTTTGGAGAGGCGGTCCCCCTTGTTAAGTGCCGCCTGGTATTCTGTGGCAGCCCAGCTTTCGGCCGCTGAAAGCGTCTGGTCCAGGTCGGCCTGCAATTCGGGCGCGAGTTTCTTGTGGTACCAGGCGGTAGCGCTGTAGCTTGGCAGGAACAACTGGTAGGGGAGATCGTTGCCGTTGTCAAAGCCGGTGGTCTGCAGGTTGAGGATGGAGGAGATCAGCACTATGCCGTTCAGGGCTATGCCATGCTCCACCAAGCTCTCGGAAAGACCGGCTGAGCGGAAGGTGCCGTAGCTCTCGCCGACCAGGAAAAGCGGGGAGTGCCAGCGCTCGTTTCTGGTCAGATAAAGCCTGACGAATCTGCTTAGTGAATCTATGTCGCCACGCACCGTGGCGAAGTTCTTGGTAAGGTCGGGCTTGGCCGTCCTGCTGTATCCTGTGCCGACCGGATCTACGAAGACCAGATCGGCCTGGTCCAGCCAGCAATAGCTGTTGTCCGTGAGCCGGAACGGGGGCTGCGGCATGTTCCCGTCGGGGAGCATCTCGACCCTCTTGGGGCCGATAGCACCCAGGTGCAGCCAGACCGAGGCGGCGCCCGGCCCGCCGTTGAAGATGAAGAGCAGCGGGCGGCTCTTGCCGGTCGGGTTGTCGGCGGTGTAGGTGATGGAAAAAATCTCGGCCTCTGTTTCACCGGCGTCGTTCACGATCGGCAGCAGCCCAGCTGTGGCTGTGTACGACAGCTCCTTTTCGCCGATCCGTACCTTGTGCCTGGTGACGGAGGTCTTGGCAACTTTCGCCTCCGGCTTTGGCTGGTCGCTCTCTTTCTCCTGACTCTTGGCTTCCGTCGCTGCAGCTGACTGCGCTACCGGCACTGGAATGGGGGAAAGGGTCGTAACCATCATGATTGTTGCTGCTATCACAAGATATCTGAGCACAATAGACCTCCAAAAGGCTTCATTCCATAACTGCAATTATTCACCTATACCAACTCTAACAAAAAAACACCATGTTTAACAGGTACCAGAAATGCGGAAGCTTCCTGAACCGTGAATGGGCAATTTTCACGAAAAAGGAAGCTTCCTTGAAAGAGGAACAGAGATGATGCCATTGTCTAAAGGTGGGACTGCCCGTTTCGTGTTGCTAGTTTATCGAGACGCCTTAAGTCCCCGTTTGACTTCCATCCAGTGCTCAAGGTTTGAAGGCCAGGTAGGGCCCGGTGCCGAGTCCTCCGGCCGATGGTTTACCGTTAATCCCGATAAAGACATTCCGCCCGAAGAAAATGGGAAGGCCCCAATCAAAACCAAACGATGAAGGTCCCCCCAGGTCGACGAAGACGTTGAGACCCGCCGTGCCGGTGAGTTGCGAGAAATTTCCTATTTGAAAATTGACGGCGCCCTCCGGCGTGGTTGCCACAAGAGGTGTCAGGCTCGCCGGACAGTACCAGCCCGAAAGGGGGTTATTCGGGTTGGTCGAACATGGTGTGAGCGACCCGGGGAAGAAAGTCCCGTTTGATCCTGTGTCGAAGAAGCTGTTGTTGGTAAAAGTGCTGCCTTGGAAGGTTGTTGTGAAATCTCCGACGGCATCAGTCGGGAAACCTGTGAAGCCGGTCGATGCATTGTTTGACTCCGTGTCGATGCCGAGTGTGAGCGATCCGTTGAGCGACGCGACCCCTGCCGTGTTTACTGCGGGGAAGGACACCATCACTCCGTTATTATCCCGGGGTAGCCGGGCCACCGGATTTACCACCTGATTGGTGAGAGCCGGAGAGGTCTCGCTGCAGGAGGTACCGTTGCAGAGGTAATAGACCGCGCTGGTATTGCCATCCTCCGCGGTATTCCCCACCCCCAGGATGCCGGTGAAACCGGCATCGGCAGGGGAGGTAGCTGCGCCCAATTGTGTCCTGGTAGTAGCACAGGGACTGCCGGAGGGAATCGCCGCGAACGTGGCATCGACAACCTGGATCGGGATTTGGACAGCAGGCTCGCCGGCCAGTATCACATTGGCGAATTTAACCGGGCCCCAGAGAGATGATAGATCGGCGAACGGCACGCACTCTACCAGCGAGCTTGAGCCGCTTTGTATCTGCGCCAGTGGCAAGGGTGGGTTAAAGGCGCTATTGAAGATGCGCAGGCCGAAACTGCCTGTGTCAAGAAGGATGTCGGGTATGATCTGACAGTCGGCCTGGTTGGCATCGGAGGGGTCACAAATGGTGACGCTCACACACGGCTTGTTCGGGTAACTGGCTGAGGTGGCAGGGCTGCAAAGAGAGCCATTGACGGTAATGGTGAGCACGTTAGGGCCGGTGGCGGCAGCATTGGTCACGGTGAGCGTTGCCGTGCCGGGTATGCCGTTGGAGGTGGCCGTGATCGTAGTGGTGCCTGCAACGGCCCCGGTCAAGAGACCGGTTGCGCTGATCGGCTCTATCGTCGTGCCGGAGGAAGCCCAGGTGACATTGGTAAGGACCAGTGTCGAGCCGTCTGAGAAATGTCCGGTGGCGGTGAACTGGAGGGTCGCGCCGCTAGTGATGCTCCCGGCACTGGCGGCCACCGTTACGGAAGTTAGGGCGCTGGGCGTCACGGTTAGGGTAGTGGAGCCGGTGATGCCAGCCAGGGCTGCGCTGATTAGGGTGGTCGGGGTGCCGGTAACGGAGCTGGCGGCCGAAACAAGACCGCTGCTATTTATCTGTGCGACGTTGGTCGAGCTCGATGTCCAGGTCACCTGGTTCGTCAAAATCTGGGTGCTGGAGTCGGAATAGTGCCCCGTCGCGGTAAATTGCTCGGTCTGCCCGGCCGCGATCATGGGGAGCGCAGGGGTGACCACGATCGAGATAAGAGTTTTCTGCGACCCGCCACCGCCACCTCCGCCTCCTCCGCCACATCCTGCCAGAAAGGCCAGCAGCACGAATAGCAGGTACCATTTAATTGATCTCATCGGCGCTCACCCCCTCTGGCAGCAAAGCCGGCAGATAGGCCCGACCCTGAAGGCTCCCCATGTGCCCCCAAGTCTCCACGACTACCTTGTCCGAGCTCACCGATAGTCCCCTTTGACCGTGCCTGCGAGCCTGCTTCTGCATGGCATTCTGGAATTCGCTGGCATAGCTGCCGAGCAGGGTCGTCAGGTCGGGATGTAACCGCCCCTGCCAGGCGACCGCGAAAACCACCCCTTCGAGGTTCAGATACTCCCTGACCGTAGTCGCATCCGAGGCCACCTCTTGAACGGTGTAATTGCTGTAGCTGGTCGTGGCCTTTCGGACGGCAGACAGGGCGTGGCGGTCCCGGGCGACCGAATCGGCCTTTTCGCCGAGAGTCGCCCCCGCAGGCAGCGGGAGTGACAGCGCCCCGGCCAGAAGTGCCGAACAGAGAACTAGCGTGATTAATTTCATCGTGGCGCCATCCTTTGCCGGACGTTATCCCGGCCCAAAATGAGAGTATGCAACCTGAAGCGGGCCGCCCGTTCCGGGGGGGGGCGGAAATTACCGACCAAGCCCTTGTTGAAGTTTAACACAGTTCGGGATATTTTCTGGTAGGGGGCCGGCCCGTCAGCAACCGGGCGTGGGGGAAGATCGACAAAAAAATACCCCTTTGGAAGAAGGGGTATTTTTAGGTAGCGGCAAATATTGCTGTCAGGTGGGGACACTCAGAAGAATTGTCTGAGTCGCCGCTATTTTGACACCTTTTTCTGATTCAGGATCACGGTAATCTCATTGGTCAAGTCCTTTACCTCAGGAACGTCAGCCAGATAGAGAACATCTTTTTTTGCCATCACCGCCGCGTAGCCGTGTGACTTGCCATAGTCGGTAGCGACCCGTTTGAGGTTCAGGGTGAGGTCCATGGTAAGTTTCTCCTGCATTTCCTGCATCTCCTGCTCGCTCGTGCGCACCAGTTTCTGGTACTCTTCCACTTTCTTCTGGAATTCCTTCCCCTTGGCCTCGCGCTCCTTGGGCGACAAGGTAGCTATTTTTGCTTCGATGGCCTCTTTTTGCTTTTCCAGCTGTTTTTGTTTCGCTTCAATTTTAGCTTTGAGTTTCTGGGATTTCTCTTTCAGGGCAACAGAGGCTGCTCTGCCCCCGTCGCTTTCGGCGGCGATCTGGGCCAGGTCAACGTAGCCGATCCTGACGGCTTGCTCCTTGGCTCCTGCCGGCAGGTCAGGCGTCGAGATCGCAGCTGCCGCAGGTGCAGCCGGGGCAACTGCTGGCGTGACGGGCGCGACTGGGGTTGCCGGTGCCGAGGAGGCTTCCGCGGCAGGGGCGGATTTGCCAGCGGCGGGCTCAACAGGTGCCGCGGAGGCAGCAAGGGCTGTACCGGCAATAAGAGCTGTCAGGGCCGAACCCAAGATCAGTGCGACAAACTTCTGCATGTAGTATCCTCTCTTTTGGTGGGATTAATTCCGGCGTACTTAGCTTAACTTTCAAAGGATAAATCCTTTGCTGCCATTTAGCAATTAAAACAATTGAGCCGGTCATGTCGCGGCAGTGACAGTTCGGTCCGGGCACGTAATAAATTGCGGCGGTTGCGGCAGGCAAGCGGCACACATGGCACACATGGATATTGACTCACACCACCGTCGCTGCTACCATGCCCCAAAGCAAGAGGAGCCGTCATGCCAGAGATTATAGCCAGGTTGAAATCAGGGATACAGAGCGGCACGTTCGACCCGGCCCTTCTGGAGGACGCCTCGCGCGAGGTCACCGAACTGAGGCAAAGGCGTGATGCACTGGAGGAAATCCTCATCATCCTGGCGCGCACCGGGCTGCCATGGGACGCGGAGGGCACGCCCGGCGCCGGTTTTCCGGCCTTCCAGGAGCGCTACCTGAGGGCCATGCACGAGGCCTCCGAGCTGCTCGGCCTGGAGCTGCGCAGCCAGATCACTAGGACCGAACCCAAGACCTGAAATACCTTGTGCTTTCAAAGAGGAGTCATTCATGGTGCACCTGTTACAAGAGATCGCCTTCATGGGCGTCTTTTTCCTTTTACCCGGATGCATCGGCGCCTGGATTTCCTGGACCAAGGGGCGCAACCCGGTACTCTGGTTTCTCATCAACGGTGTTTTCCCCCCCACCCTGATGATCACCATCTTCCAGGGGCCCAAGCGGCCGGTATTGGGACACTACCGCCAATGCAGCAGCTGCAGGGCGTACAGCAAATGGCGCGAGACGGTCTGCAGGTTCTGCCAGACTGACCTGCCTGCCTGACCGTGCGGCAGGAGATTAGCAGATGATTTCCCAGTCTCAGATTGAATTCATGCAGACCTTTAGCGAGCTGGGCGCGCTGACCCGCAGGGACATCACCCAGGGGATGAAACTCGCCAGGTACAAAAAGAAGGCCCAGTCCATGCTCAAGAAGGACCCGGTCTCTGCCAACACCCTGCTTGGGCTTTTGGCCTGCCTTGAGCACGACATTGAAGGGATGCATGAGTACCACAAGAAAGCCATTGCGCAGACGGAATCGTGCTTCTCGCTGATCTATTATGCCGTATCCCTCGACAAGTCCTGCCTCTGGAGCGAATCCGCGCGCTTTGCCCTGCTCGCCCTCGATTATGACCCTGCCAACCTGAAGATCCTGGAGGCAATCATTAAGCTTGCCCCGCTAACCGGCCGATACTCTCTCTTGAAGAGGATATTGCCTCAGTGGCAGCAGGCAAGTAACGGGGTGCAGCATCCCTGTCACTGTGATTACGAGATTGTCATTGACCTGCTGGCCAAGCACGGGCTGCTCGAAAAGGATGTAAAACCGCTGGTGGCAGGCATCGGAGAGGCATTGTCCGAGACCAATATCATCCTGCAAAATTTCCGCTATGACATAGTCACTAGAAGGTATGGTGCGCCATTCATCCATTTCAGGTTCGCCATCCCTGATGAGTTCGTGGCATCCTACTATGAGGACCTGGTAAATGCCCGGCTGGCAGCCAATGCCTGTCATCCGCGGCTTTTCGACGCATTTTCTTTCAGTGTTGAGAATGCCACGGTGTATCAGCTTTACGATTGCATGGATAAGGAATTAGAAGAGAGCGCGGATGCCATCCGCATACCCGATCCCGACAAGATGAAACTTATCGCAGAATTAATTGAAGGCGTGGAGTTCTGAATCATGGTGAGCAACGAGTCGCGAATCCGTTTCCACGCTGCTTTCGAACTGGTATTGGATGAGCTGATATCGGTCGTTGCGAAGGAAAAGGAGAGAGATCCGGACAACTACAAGAAATCGCCCCAGACCAAGCTGTTGGCGAAGATCTATAAAACGATCCGGGATGAGATCCCGGCCGATCCGCAGCATGCGAGCTATTATCAGGGGGACTGTGAGGGGTATTCATACCGGCAGTGGAGGCGGGCAAGGCCCGTCGACAAGTACCGGCTTTTTTTCAAATATCTCAAGGATGAAAACATCATCATCTATGCCTGGCTTAACAGCGAGATAACCCTCGCCAAGTACAGAAGCCACCTGGATGCCTACCGGGCCTTCCGTAACAGCCAGAGACAGACAAAACCGATTGGCCACGGAGTCACGGTGAACATGGAGCAAGGCCAAACCTGAAAAAACATTAGGTTGCTATGACCTTCTCCGCGCCTTGGCGGCTAAAAAAGCCTTTTGATCTCCGGGGCCTCGGCTTCAACTGCTACGGCGGCGCAGTATCCCTTGGGCATGGCGACATCCCTGATGCTCCACCTCAGCGTTTCCTCAGGTGAGGCACGGTGGGCAAGGAGGGCGGGCTCGTGCTGCGGGAGCAGGGAGACGTCGAAGCCGTTGGCAGGCTGCGAGAAGCCGGTACCGGTTCCCTTCAGATAGGCTTCCTTGCGGGTCCAGCAGCGGTAGAAGGCGGCTAGCTGCTCGTCCGGCGCCAGGCCGAACAGGTCCTGCTGTTCCCGGGGGGAATAGTAGCGCTCGGCCATGTCGCGATACGGCAGATCCTGCCGCAACAGCTCCATGTCGACACCAACCTCGCAGCCGACGGTAACGGCCAAAAGGAGCTGGCTCCCCGCGTGCGACAGGTTGAAGCAGATCGAATCGGTTTCCAGATGCTCCGACAGGTGCAGCTTGCCGAACTCCCCCTCCGAAAACAGGATGCTCCCCGGCTCCTCGCCAAGATAGCCCGCCAGCAGTCTGCGGACCAACCCGCGCCCGGCAATGGCGCGGTCGCGCAGCTCAGCGTCCATCAACCGGTTGCAGCGCCGCAGTTCGTCATCGGTGAGAAACTCCTGCAGGCGGGCCAGTTCGTCCGGCGTGCAGGCGAGCGAGACCAGGCGCAGGTGCACCTCGCCCGGCGCGGGCGCCGGCATCAGCAACAGTGGCGGTGCCAGGGCGACTGGCAGGCTCATCGGCCCGCTCCTGCGAAGCTTTTCTTAAGCCGCCGGAGGCCTTCCTCGATGGAGATCCGGGGCTGGTACCCCAGGTCGCGGCGTGCGGCGGTGATGTCGAACCAGTGGGCGGTCGACAGTTCGCTGGCGAGGAAACGGGTGATGGGGGGCTCGCCCGAGAGGCGCAAGACGGTCCAGATCGTTTCGCACAGGGTGCCCGCCCGGTGAGCCAGCCCCGAAGAGATGCTGCGGGTCACCGGCGGCTGGCCTGCCGCGGCGAGGATGCGGTTCACCATATCCCAAAGCGGCAGCGGCTCGCCGTTGGAAATGAAATAGGCATTGCCGGCCGGCGGAGCGCCGATCCGGAGGCGGTCGGCAGCGTTCAGGTGCGCCTCGGCCGCGTTGTCGATGTAGACGGTATCCACCAGGCAGGGGCGCGCCCCGATGCGCCGCAGCCGACCGGCCTTCCCCTTGGCAAGGATGCGCGGCACCAGGTGGTTGTCGCCCGGTCCCCAGATGAGATGCGGACGGAGCGAAACCGTGGCGAGCAAGGAGGAGTTCGCCTCCAGCACCAGTTGCTCGGCGACCGCCTTGGTGTGCGGGTAGTGCGCCTCGTAACTCGCCGGGTAGGGGAGCGACTCGTTCCCCCCCTCGACGTCGCAACCGTCGAAGACCACGCTGGGCGAGCCGGTGTAGACCAGGCGCCCGACATGGTGGGCCCGGCACGCGGCGATGACGTTCAAGGTCCCCGCCACGTTGGTGTGGTAGTACTCCTGGTAGCCCCCCCAGATCCCCGCCTTGGCGGCGACGTGGAACACGATGTCGCAGCCTCGGACCGCCTCCAAGACGGCTGTGGGATCCGAGAGGTCGCCGCGGCACTGCTCGACCCCCAAAAGGGAGAGCTCCGGGTGCGCCAGGCGCGAGAAGGTCCTGACACTGTCCCCGCGCGCGCGCAGCTGCCGCACGATGGCGCTCCCCAGGAAACCTCCGCCGCCGGTCACCAGTGCTTTCATTTGAGCCTCCTTGCCGCCCACACGGCGAGCTTTTCGCGGAAGATCTTCGCGTTGTGGCGGATGTCGACAGGAAAGGCAGGGTGGAACAGGATGGTGTCGATGGCGTGGGTATGGATGTGATCGCGGGCGATGGCCAGCAGTTCCAGGCGCAGGCCCTTCCGGTCGACCCTGGCACCCTTTTCCAGCTCCACGCAGAGCACCGGACGGAGTTTCCCCGGGATGCCGACCCCGACCAGGGCGCTGCGGAACACTTGGGGGTGCGTGTTGAAGACCGCCTCGCAGGGGATGGAGAAGAGCGTCCCGGTCGCGGTCTGCACCCGGTGCGTCTTGCGGCCGCAGAACCAGACCCTCCCAGCTTCGTCCCGGCCACCCAGATCCCCCATGCGGTGGAAGAATGATCCCGTTTCCGGGTCAGCGATTTTCGAGAGGTGGTCGGCGTCGGGGCGGTTGTAGTAGCAGCGCGTCACCTGCTCGCCCTGGACGATGATCTCGCCGATCTTGCCGGAGGGGACCCGCAGGGACTCGTCCCAGCTGAGAATCGGAGCGTCGCTGATCTCGATGATCTCCAGCCGGATTCCCTCGACCGGGCGCCCGACGCAGACCCCGCCCCCGGCGTCGGTGATGGCGCGGGTCGACCCGAGTATCTCGTCGCTCCCGATGGAGCAGACCGGCAGCGCCTCGGTGGCGCCGTAGGGGGTAAAGACCTGGACGCCGGGCTCAAGGAGCGAGCTGAAACGCTCCAGGACAGCGGCGGGCACCGGGGCTCCCGCCGAGATGGCGCGCTTCAGGGTGGGGAGTCGGGTGCCGTGCGCCACGCCGTAGCGCCCGACCCGGTTGATGAGGGCAGGGGAGCCGAACATGGTGGTGACCCCGTAGCTTGTGATGGCTTCGATGAGGTGGACCGGGTCGACCGAGCCCGGACGGGTGAAATCCATCTGGGGGATCACGGCGGTCATGCCGAGCGCCGGGGCGAACAGGGCGAAGAGCGGGAAGGTCGGCAGGTCGATCTCGCCGGGCTCGATAGCGTACTCCTTGCGCAGGGTCTCCACCTGGGCCGCGAAGTTGCCGTGGCTGTACACGGCCCCCTTCGGGGATCCGGTGCTGCCGCTGGTGAAGAGAATGGCGGCCACGTCGTCGTGCCGGGTCGGCGCCGGGGTGAAGGGGGTGTTTTCTGCCTCCCGCGCGATAAGCTCGGACAGGGTGCAGCCGTCCCAGAAAAGGCGGCGGCCCACCGTTACCAGGATGCGGATCGACTCCCTGCCCCAGCCAAAGACGAGGCGCGCCAGGTGCGCCTTCGGTATGCCGATGAAGGCGTGCGGTTCCGCCTCGGCAAAGCACTTTTTCAGGTTTTTCATCCCCAGCCCCGGGTCGATCAGCACCGGCACCGCGCCCACCTTGAAGAGGGCGAAGGTGAGGGCGAAGAATTCCGGGCTCGGCTTCACCATGAGCACGGTGCGCACCCCTCGGCAGATGCCGGCACCGATCAGGCCGCGCGCAATCCGGTCGCTCGCTTGGTCGAGCTCGGAGAAGCTCATGCGGCACCCCCCCTTGGGGAAAATGATGGCTGAGGTGTCCGGTTGCAGCCTTGCCATCACCGGCAGGTGTGCAGCAATATTGACCAGCGTGTTCCCTAGCATCGCTCCTCGCAGACCGCATGCGGGCTCGTGGTGTCCAGAAAATTCTCAATAAGCGGCACCACCTCATCCTTCATGTCCTCGAGAATGTAGTGTCCGGCATCCGGGTAGCGGTGCACCTCCGCCTTGGGGAAACGTCTGACCCATTCGGCGAGAAAGCTGGGGTCGAACACGAAGTCGAGCTCGCCCCAGAAGATGGAGACGGGCAGCTCCGCGAAGCGGTGCAGGGAGGCCGCAACCTCGCTTACCAGGGCGTAGGTGCGGTCTTTGGGGGTCAGCGGGATGTCCTGCACGAAGCGCAGCGTAGCGATCCGGTTCCCCCAGGAGTTGTAAGGAGAGCGATAGCTTGTTTGCAGCTCCTTGGGCATCGGGTTTTTTTTGCAGCCGACCATGGACGCCCCGACCGCAAAGGCGTTGCAGCCGCGCACCAGCAGGGTGCCGAGCAGCGTGTCACGGCAGATCTTGAGACCCAGGGGGAACTTCTTCTCCCTGGGGAGGTGAAAAGCCGCAGTGTTGAGCAGCACCAGGCGGCCGATCCGCTCCGGATGCCGGGCGGCGTAGGCCATGCCGATCATGCCGCCCCAGTCGTGCAATACCAATGTCAGCTTTCCGGTGAGGCCCAGATGGTCGATGAGCCGCTCCAGGTCGTCAACTCGCCGGGACAGGGTGTAGTGGTAGCGTTCGTCGCCGGGCTTGTCCGAGAAGCCGCAGCCGATATGGTCCGGTACGATGCAGCGGTACCGGTCGCGCAGTTTCAGCACCAGGTTCCGGTAATAGAAGGACCAGGAAGGGTTGCCGTGCACCATGACGACCGGATCCCCGGCCCCCTCGTCGAGGTAGTGGTAGGAGATGCCGTCCAGGTCCAGCCTGTGTCCGGTGAAAGGGTACTGTCTTTGAATGTCTGGGGGCATGAGGTCTCTCACCAATCAACCCCGAGCATGAGGCAGTTGAGCCCGCTGCCGATGCCGAGCATGGCGACCCGATCACCTTTGGAGAGGATGTCCCGCTCGTCGGCGAGCGCCGCGGTGAGCGGCAGCGAAACGGTCCCCATGTTGCCGAGAAACTCATAGGTGGTGAAATCCTTGTCGGGGGCGATCCCGAGGGTCTTCAGGATCGCGCTCTGGTGCGCGCTTCCCACCTGGTGGCAGACTACCCGGTCCACGTCGCCGCTGTTCCAGCCTACCTCCGGCAGAAACTGTTCCCAGGTACGCCGGCCCAGTTCAACCCCAAAATTCATGACGTTCACCGCGTCGGTGCTCATGGACTGCACGAAGCGCCCCTTGCCGTCCGGTGCGATCCCCCAAAGACAGAGGGCGTGATGCTCGGGTGCCGCCTGGGTGAGGCCGCCGCGCAACCGCCGCCGGCCGGAGTTCGAGAAGGAGCCGTCGGTGAGGAGCACCGCCACAGCTCCAGATCCGCCGGTCAGGGTCGCCAGCGAGCTGGCGAAGTTCTCCATGCGCGGGTCGGCCAGCATGCGGGCGATCATCAGGTCGTTGATGTCGCGTGCGCTCTCGCAGGAGACCACGAGCCCCGCCCTGATCTGCCCCAGTTCGATCCGGTTGGCGACCTCGAGGATGCCGTTCAGGACACCCAGACAGGCGTTGGAGACGTCGAAGACCGCGGCGTTGCCCGAAACTCCCAGGCCCGCCGCAACCCGGCAGGCGGTAGCGGGTTCAAACTGCTCCCGGCAGACGCCGGTGTAGACCAGCGCTCCGAGTTCGCCGGGAGCGATGCCGCTGGCGGCAAGGGCCTTTTTCCCCGCGGCGACGGCGCCCCGGGAAAGCGGGAACCCCGGTTCCCACCAGCGCCGCTCCCGTATGCCGGTGAGCGCCTGCAGCTGTCCGGGTGCGAAGTGGAGCGTCTTGTAAAGAGGCTCCAGGCGGGCCTCAAGCTCGGCGGAAGTTACCACTACCGGTGCCAACTCATAGCCTAGAGATTCGATATGTACCTTGGAATACTTCATCTATCACCTTAAGAAAAATGCTGTCAAAAAAACCTGGCAATACTCATACAATATTCTCTCTCTGAGGGCGAGGAAGAGATTTTCAAGACGATCTGAGGTGAACTACTCTTACGCCCTCTCCAGGTGCACGGTGAAATCGTTCATCTGGTAGATCGGTCGCCCGTCAACCGCGAGGTAACCAGCGGCGACCAGAATCCGCTCATGTTCGTCAACCGCGGTGACCCAGGCGGTGATCGTTACCTGGCTGTTGCCCGGCACAACCTGTCCGCGGTAGAGCCAGCGATGCCGGCGCTCCAGGGCGACGGCTGCCAGGGTGTCGCCTTCACGCCATCCCCAGCGCTTGACGGCGGCGTACTTCATCAGCTGCAGGAAGGACTCCAGGCCGAGCGAGCCGGGCGTCACCGGGTCCTGGTAGAAATGCGCCTTGAAAAACCACTCATCGGGATCGACCTGCTTGGTCCCCCGCAGATAGCCCAATCCCGCCGGGCCGCCGTCCGGCACGAAGAGTTCGATGCGGTCGATCATGCGCAGCATTTTCTCAGGGAAGGGGCGGTTCCCGGGGTAGGAGAGGCTCGCGCCGCGCTCGGTCTCCTGCAATGTCGGCTGATAGGGGGCGGCATCCCGGATCCCCACCTGGTTTGCCAGCGCTTCCTTGGCGAAGAAGCCGAACATGGTGTCACCCTGGTAAAGGACGCCGTGCCTGTCTGCCACGGAGAAATCGTATTCCTGGATGATCATCCCGCCGCCGGTTGCCACCTTGGTCAGCGTGGCGCTGGCCGTCAGGGTGCCGCTGTCCGGAGTCACCGGCCGGCGCTGGACCGCACTTCCCCCCAGGTTTCTGAAGGAGATGTCGGTAGGGCTGTTGAGAGCGCTTCCGACGTAGGCGGCGAGCCAGCCGCAAGGCTGCAGGGCGGCCTCCAGCAGCACCGAAAACGGCATGCGCGGCTGCCGGTCGGCGGCGAAGTACCAGGCGTCGACCGGGATGTCGTACTGAGCCTCGGCCATGGCTCCTGCGGCCATCTGCCACGGTGCGCCGCGCAGGGCGGTGACCCGGTCCATGAACTGGAAGGGAGGCCCGGGGAGCCGCGCAATCTTCCGGCCGCTGTCGAAGATCCGGTACCGGTCGCCGAACCCTTCGGAAGGGTTGCCGTTACTGTAGGCAAGTATCTGCTCTTTGGTATAGAGTGCCGGTTTGCAGTCGTAGCTCCCCTCCAGCGAACCACTCTGCTCCGCTATCTCGTTCAAACCACTCTTTGCACCTTGATTGCGCCAAAGAGCCAGCAGGGTCTCCCGGTTGGTCCCGGTAAGGCGCACCGACATGTTGGTTATCTCTACGATCGGCTTGCCGTCGGCGTACATGAGGGCATCGACCAGGGCGTAGGGCTCGGGCCGGTAGCCTAGTTCGCGTACGGTAACCTCGTAACAAACGATTTTAGTAGACTCCAGCACCTGGCCGCGGCAGCAAAGCGTGCTCGCTACCCCCGGCACCGGCTGCCAGGCCGCACCATCCGTCTCGGCGACCCACCCCATCCTGAGCAGCAGGATGCGCAAGGTGTGCATGCAGCACTCGTACATGAGGGTGCCGGGCATAACCCGGTCGTCCACGAAGTGGCAGGTGAGGAACCAGTCGTCCGGGTGAATATCCGCTTCCGCACGTATGAATCCCAGCTGGTAGCGTCCCCCCTTGGGCAAAAGCTCCATTACCCGGTGCACCAGCTGCATCGAGCCGCCGGGGATAGTGAGCGGGCGCTGCAGGTCGAGACCGGCAAAGAGAAGTCCGAAACAGCCGGCCAGATCCCCCTGGCGCAGGAGGTCGAGCTCAGCCGCGCTGTAGGAGGATGAGTCGACCGGGACCAGCTCCACCCAGTCTGCGGGGAGGCTTCCCGTGCGCGGGCGCAGATCCAGGGTGCCGCGCACGATCCCCTTGCCGGCGTCGAGTTCCTCGGCCGAGAAAAAGCCGGCGCAGCCGTTACGCATGGAAAGAAGTGGCTCTCCGTTTACCGTCGCCTCGAAATGGAAGCGGAACAGGTAGGTCTCGCCCTGACGGAAAAAACGCTCGATGCGGATGTCGTAGCTGATGGTTTCCCCGGGTCCCGGAAGTTCGCGGTGGAAGGTGACCACCGCGTCGAGCAGGCGGTAGACCGCCATGCCGCGCGTGATGAAGTCAATGCCGAGGTATCCGGAGAGAAACAGGTCCGCCTGGCCAGCCTCTACAGCGATGCAGGTCGGGATGCGGCCGCCGTCCAGGTACCAGGCGCCAGGGTGGACGTCATGCTCGGTCACCACGCGACCGCTGGCCATCGATTTCGCTGCGCCCTCAAGCGTCACTATCCTGTCGACCAGCATGAGCGGCTCGTCCGGCAGCCGAACCCTGGTCGGGAAGCCGTCCGCCTCGGCGAAAGCGTCGCCAAGCATGCGCCTGACCGAACCCCGGGCGAATTCGAGGCACATGTCACGGTTGAAGGCAGGCGGTACGGTTAGGCTTGCCGATCCGGTCGGAGCACCGAGAACGGTAGAAGCATCTCTAATAGTTCCCTCTCCGATTGGAGTTGTTAAAACAGGACGCCCAAAAGTCCCCTCTCCCGGAGGGGGAGGGGTTGGGAGGGGGAATTCAGAGGATCCTCGGACAGCCAGGCTTTCAGCTCCCGAAGTTGAACCGCGAGCCACCTCGGAAGAGAAGCCAGTCTCCTCAAAAGGAGCGCCAGCGGCGATGAGTTGTTCCTGCAGCGAGATCTGCAGTGCCAGTGTGTCAGCCATGGAGCGGCTGAGACTCTCCGCGACCCGAAGGAAAGCCTCGTGCGCCTTCAAGCGAGCATCTTGGGCGGCAGCGAAATCAGCCAGCAGGGGAGCGACTGGGGCATTTTGTTCCAGGGTGAGAGGTTCGTTCATTGCCCTAAGAGCTGGCTGAGTCGTTCCACCAGTTGGTGCAGGAACAGTTTCCGGAAAAGTTCCCCGAGGCACGCTCGAGAAAAGTTCTAGGGAAACCACTGGTTCTACGGCCAAAACAGCCTGTGTGCCTACCTGTGTATCGGTGGTTCTACTTACCTGCTTACCGTAATTGGGCGTTTTGACCGAGGTGGCGCTAGCATCCTTTGAGTCCTTAAGGTCCTTCATGTCCTTCATGTCCCTTACTGCCACCTCTCTTTGCAAAAGAGTCGGTTCAAAAGGCGCGCCACCGGTCCCAAACCTGATGCTGGCCGCGCCAGCGGTCGTCGCCTCATGGAGCAGCGTTGCCGGAGCCGCGGCATAAAGCTGCTCAAGGTTGACCGGGAGGCGCTCCGCGCTGAGCTGGGCGAGCAGCCTCAGGATCGCGGAGACCGGCTCGACGCCGGGAAGACATGCCGATCTGGCGACATGGGGGCGACCGGAAAGGATGCGCCCGATCATCCTGCTGCAGGAGCCGCCCGGTCCCATCTCGATGAAGTAGCGCACCCCCTCGGCGTAGGCCGCCTCGATCACCCTGGGAAAGTCGATCCCCTCCACCGCCTGGGCGAGTATGGAGTCGGCCGCGCTGCGTCGGTTTACCTGGTAGGCGCTTCCCGCGGCGCCGCTGTAGAAGGTGATATCAGGGGAGACCTGGGTGCTGAAGAGGTGGAGATCGCGGTAGGCGTTGGCCACCTCGCGTGCCACCTCGCAGTGCACGGTGGTTACACCCTGCAGCGGAAAGAACCGGCAGTCGAGCATGGCGACCAGATGTTTAACCCACTTGGCGTCTCCACCGATCACGCACTCGTCCGGGGTGTTGACGATCAAAAGGTAGACCCGCGAGGTCTTCTTGAGCGCCCGGCGCACTTCTCGGGCCGACGCGTCGACCACGCCGATACTCCAGGTGATCTCTTTCCCCGCGCCCTCCCCCCAGGCGCGACGCGCAGCGCGGCACTCCCCGGCGAGGTCCCGTGTGAAGAGCGTGGATGCCTGCATGCGCGAGAGCATCAGGTCGCGCTCCCGCCAGGTGCGGGTGGCGAAGAGCCCGGCGGACTCCCCCAGGCTGTAGCCGATGACGGATTTGGGCGTAACACCGAAACTCTGCACCAGGTCGCTGACCGCGCATCCCGTGGCAACCTGGCCGAAGATGACCGCCAGGTGGTTCTCGTTGATTGCTTCGACCGGGGTGCCGTTCCAAAACTGCTCGGGCTGGAACTGGTCGTGCAAGTACAGGTTTTCGGCATCCTGAAGCCGGAAGATCTCGGGCCAGCGCGCGGAGAGCTCCATGCCCATGCCCGCATAGTGGTTGCCCGATCCGGGATAAACAAAGCCGATTTTGCCGGCGCTGCCGATAGGGTTGGCCGAAAAGAAGAGCCGATCGCGCAGGGAAGGGGGGAGCATGGTTTCGGCCTGCCCGGTCTCGGTGCTCAAAAGCCGCTCTCCCTGGGTGATCAGGGCAGCCAGCTCATCAAGGTTGCGTGCCACCATGGCGACTGCCAGCGCTTTGCCGGCGGATCCTGCCTGGTGGCGCTGCCAGCTGCGGGCCAGAGCCGGAAGATCCGGTCGTGACGCGGCGCCGGCGTTTTGGCGCAGCAGGTCGAGAGCACCCGCCAGTTCCTCCCGGTCGGTACCGGTGACGCAGAACAGGGATTCCTCGCCCAGACCAAGCGGAGCGAGACGTTCACCCGTAGCGCGAACCGGGAGATTCTCGTACCCTTCCAGCACCACGTGGCTGCAGCTGCCATCCACGCCAAAGACGCTGATGCCGGCATGCCGCGCGCCTGCCTCCCGGTTGCGCAGCCAGTAGCGCGAAGCGCCCGGCAGGTAGAGTGGACCGTCGCCGGCGAACTTGGTCAACGGGCGGGTGGCTGCCTTTTGGGAAGCGGGGATGATCTCCTGGTACAGTGCCAGGCAGCCCCGCACCAACGAGGCGAGGCCCGAGGCCGCCCCGGTGTGGCCGATGTCCGACTTGACGCTGCCAACGGCCAGGCTTCGCTGGACCAGGCCGGCAAGACCCGACTCGTCAGGGCCGGCAGTCAGGTCGCTCCCGGCACCGTCGAAGAATCCTGCCAGTGCCGAGGCTTCCATGCGATCTTCGGCGGCATTGCCGCTGCCGTGCGCCTCCAGGTAGCCGAGCTTTCCCGGAGCAACTCCGGCTTCGCCGTAGGCGCGCTCCAGGGCGTGGCGGTAGGATGCTGCACCGGGGAGCATCAGGTCGCCGCTCGCCTCGCCGATCCCCTTGATGACCGCATAGATCCGGTCGCCGTCGCGCTCGGCGTCGCTCAGCCGTTTCAACACCACGCAGGCCGCGCCTTCGCCCACGATACTTCCGTCCGCCTGCTCGTCGAAGGGGGCAGCCTCTCCCGAAGGGGAAAAAGGACGTCCCGCGTGTTGGGCCAAAACGGCGCGCAGATCGCCTGCCAGATCGACGGCGCCGGCGATGGCCCGGTCGATCTCGCCACCCTGGAGCTGGCGTACGGCGATGTCCAAGGCGCGCAGCCCCGAGCTCTCCTCGCTGGAAATGGTGAAACTGGGGCCACCGGCACGAAACTCGCGGGCGATCCGGCTCGCCACCACGCTCCCCAGGGCACCCATGGTCCTGTTTGCCGTAAGGGGAGGGCCGCTCTGGTCGCGGAGTTGGGTGACCCAGGCCCCCAGCTCCTGCTCAGTTAGATCGAGTCCCAGCTCCTTGGCCCAACGGGCCGCCTTAGGGGCGATGGACCAGCGAAAGCTGAAGTTGGTGCTGTTGAGATCGAGCGCGATGCCGATGAAGACGCCGGCCCGCAGGTTGTCGGAGCGGCCCAGCCCCGCGTCCGCCATGGCGGCCGCCGCCGACTGCAGCATCAGGAGCTGCTGGGGCAGCATCTCCTCCAACTCGCGCGGCGGGATGCGAAAGGCGCCGCTTGGCAGGGCGAACTCGTCCAGGTAGAAACCGGCGAAGGGGGTGTCCTTGAGTTTTTCGGCACCAAACCAGGCACTCTGCTCGGCTCCCCACCAGTCCTTTGGGGTACCCGGCTGGGTGGGGGAACCGCCACCCAGCACACGCTGCTGGAAAGCGGCCAGCGACTGCCAGGGGCCAAAGCGGGCATCCATGCCGACCACGGCGACGGGCTCGCAGCTTCTCGTGTTAAGCTTGGCCGCTCCGGTTCGCGTCCTGGAGGACGCCTCTGCAGTTTCTTCGTGCTTTTCCGCGGCATCCTCCTGCGGCAGCCACTCTTCTACCAGCAGGTGGGCGTTGATGCCTCCGAAACCAAAGGCACTCACCGCTCCGCGGCGCGGAATGCCGTCGCCGCGACGCCGCCAGGGTTCTGCGGCCTGCAGCACCCGAAACGGGCTCCGCTCCAGGGCGAACCCCGCGGGTGCCGTGCGGAAGCTGGCGGTAGGCGGCAGGGTTGCTTCGGCCATGGCGAGCAGCACCTTAGTAAGGGCAGCAGCACCGGCGGCGGTAAGCAGATGTCCGATGTTGGATTTCACCGAGCCGATCACGCAGGGGCGTTTACCGTTCCCCCCGGCGCTCCAGAGCTCCTTCAGGCTGGCAACCTCCGTTGCATCGCCCACCGGGGTGCCGGTAGCGTGGCACTCGATCAGGTCGAGGTCCTGCGGAGCCCAGCCTGCCTGGGCGTATGCAGCACGCATAGCGCGCAACTGTCCGTCGGAGAGCGGCGCCAAAAGGCTCCCCCCCACGTCGTTGGAAAGACCGATCCCGCGGATCACCCCGTAGATCCGGTCGTGGTGGGCGACAGCGTCCTCGGTGCGCTTCAAGAGGAAGATACCGGCGCCTTCTCCCACCACCAGGCCGTCGCCGGCAGCGTCGAAGGGGGAACAAACGCCGCGGCGCGACAGGGCGCGCAGCTGGGAAAATCCCATCTGTGTGTAGAGCGGGTCGGGGCGGGAGAGGCCGCCGGTCAGCATGGCGTCGGCGCGCCCCGATAGAAGTTCGTCGGTGGCAAGTTTTATGGCGTAGAGCGAGGAGGCGCAAGCGGCGTCCAGGGTGCAGCATCCGCCGCCCAGCCCGAGTGCTGCGGCCAAAAGGCCAGCGGGAAGACCGGCTACGTAACGGTTCAGGGGGTCGACGGGATCCACCGGGAGCGCGTGTCCCAGGAGTTTTTCCTCGAAGCTGCGCCCCAAAAAAGAGCGGGATAGCTCCGCTGACTTTTCACTGGGCAGGGCAAGGTTGCCGATGATAACGCCGATCCGGGAGCGATCCAGCGTCTTAGTGACGCCGGAATCGAAGGCCCTGGTGCCGGCATGGAGCAGCAGGTGGAAGAGGGGATCCAGATCCCTGATAAACGCGGGCGTGAGAAGCAGCCCGGGGATCTCGGTGGCGGGAATAAGCCCCTCGATGAAGCAGCCGCGCCGGGAGTAGACGTGGTCGGCCTTTCCCGGCTCGGCGTCGTAGGCGGCATCGGCGCAAAGCTGCCAGCGCCCCTCGGGCACCTCGCGGGTGGCACTTTTGGCCTGCCGAATGTTATCCCAGAATTTGGTCAGGTCCGGCGCATCGGGGAATATCCCGCCGATGCCGACGATTGCTACCGAGGGGGACTGCATGCTCAAGCCGCCCCCAACTCAACGGAAACCGGACGCTGCAACTGGTTGCGCTGGAAAGCCTGTTTCAGGGAAGGGTCGATGACGCACTCGTACCCTTCCAGGCGCGCCACGAGCTTCCCGGTGTGACGGTCCAGAAACTCCATGTCGGCGGCCGCGCCGTGGCTCGTCTCCGAGGTGACGCGGATCACCACCTGGGCGCCGTCCTTCGGGAAGGCCTCCTGGAACTGGCGGTAGCGGCCGGCAAAGCAGGGGAGCGAGCCGGAGCCGAAGCGCTCGAAGCTCCAGAGAATCATCATCTGGAACGCGCTGTCGATCACCAAGGGGTCGGTGAGCCAGACGCTCCTAAGCGGCCGCTTGATCCAGGAAGCTGGTGCGGGTGCGCCCTTGACGACGGCGGCGATCCCCTTCGCGGAGCAGCCGTCCACCTGCTCGATGCCGTGCAGGTCCGGCCCGTGGAAGAGCCGCTCCCGGTTGTAGATGACGCCGTTTTGTGGGGTGTAGGGGGTGCTTGGCAGCTCGGTTATGGAACGGATCCCCTCAGGAAGCCTGGTGGCGAGCACGATCTCGGCGCGCGCGTGAAGCACGGTCCGATCGTTGGCGCCCCGGCTGGAGAGTTCCACCGGCACCAGGTGGAAGCTTTCGCGCTTCACCGCGCGACCGGCCATCACGTTCAGGGTGAAGGCGGTATTGTCCTCGAAGACAACCCCCTTGCAGATGCGCAGGTCGTTGAAGCCGTGGAAGCGGAAGCCCGGGTTGCCGTGCAGCGCGCCGTGGGCAAGCCACTCGACGATGACCGCCATCGGGAGCACCGCTTTGCCGTCCAGCACGTGCGAGCGCAGGAACGGGTAGTCCGTTATGGTGAGCGTCAGGGCGAAGGCTTCCTGAAGGGTCTGCGGCTTGGTCGGGAGCGCCACCGTTGCCTCGCCCAGGCCTGCCAGTGCGACGATCTCGACCGGGGCGCCGGTTGCGGCGATTTCGCGGGCCAGGAAGTCACCGCCCGGCTTAAGGCCGATGACGCCGATCCCCTCCGCCGCAAAGACCTTCTTGAGCGCCGGGGTGACCATGCCGCCGTCCCAGGGTCCCCAGTTGATGCTGACCGTCCGGCAGCCGGAGCGGCGCCTGGCCTCCGTCTGGGCGATCTTGTTCAGCACCTCGTTGGCGACCGCGTAGTCGACCTGCCCCACGCGTCCGAAGCGTCCGGTGCTGGAGGAGAAGAGGGCAATGAACCTCAGGTCGTCGTGGTGGGTTACGTTCAAAAGCGTCCTGAGACCGGCAACCTTGGTGCTGTAGACCTGCTCGAACTGCTCCGGTGTCTTGTCGACGATGAGCCGGTCGGCGAGTACCCCGGCCCCGTGCACGATACCCCGGATCGGTCCGTGGCTGCGCCGCACCTCGTTCAACAGGAGTTCCATGGCCCCCTCGTCCCGGATGTCGACGCTACGGTAGACCGCCTTGCCGCCCGAGGCCACGATCCGCTCCAGGGTGGAGCGCAGTTCCCGGGAGGCGAGCACAGCCCGGTAGCGCTCCTCGATCTCGCGTGGATGAAGCTTGCCGACTGCGGCCAGCATGATGGCCCGCTTGATCTCGCCCTCTTCGGAAAGGGGAATCAGCCAGTCCGGCTCGTCGAGAGGTTCGGGGGAGCGACCCAAAAGAACCAGGAAGGGGCGGTAGGCCTCGGCAAGGGCAAGTGCCGCCGCCGCGGTGACACCACGCCCGCCGCCGGTGATGATCACCACCTCGCCTTCCTTAACCGGAGCGCCGGCAAGGGAGGGGGCCGCTGGCAACGCGGCAAGGCTCAGTCCGCGGCGCCCTGCCGAGCTGAGGCCCACCTCAAGCGGGCCGCGACGAAACAGCTCCACCGCAACGGCGCCGGCCGCGGCGGAGGCGTTGGGGAAGTCGCCGAGGTCGATCGCCTTGCAGGAGACTTCCGGCCATTCCCGCGCCGCCGTCTTGGCGAGTCCGGCAAGCCCGCCGGAAAGGGGATCCTTGATCTGGGTGCCGTGACCAAAGCCGAAATGACCGTCCAGCCGCGAAACGGTGACGCAAACGGCGCCCTCCGCCACGGCCGCATCTCCCAGCGCCTTGGAGGCGTTTTTCAGCAGTTGGAATGCGTTTTCCAGGAAAAGGTCGTCGGTGCCGGTGACCGGTGCGCAGATGACCAACCCGGAGAGCTTCCCGGTGGGATGGATCTGGTGCGCGCTCCCCGCTTCCAGCTTGCGTACGGTGCAGCCGTGGTCCAGGAGGATGCTGCAGAGCTCCGCCGTGAAAGGTGAGTCATCGTTGGTGACCCAGATCTCACCGTCGTTGGCCAGAACTACGGCGTCCGGGTTGGCGTCGTCGCCCAGAAGAGTAGCAACGACGCTGCTGCGTCCCACGCCCGGAACAGCTCCCTTGGCGGGGTCGCCGGAGGCGGCCGGGACCGCTTGGCTCGGTGCCTCCGGTGCCGCCTGCTGCAGAGTTGCCTGCTGCGGGGCTGCCAGGAAACGGGCTATGTCGCCCAGGGTGCGCAGCGTGCCGAGCAGATCGGGGCCGATGGCGGGGCTTCCGGCGAGCCTTTCCTGCAACGTAGCAAGGATCTCGACCCGCTTGATGGAGTCGATGCCGAGATCGGAATCCATCCCCATCTCGAGCTCAAGCATCTCGACCGGGTATCCGGTCTTCTCGCTCACCACCTCCAGGAGTGTCCCCGCAATGTCGATGCCTGCGGCCGGGGCTACGGCTGAGGGAGCGGACGGTGCAGCCGGGGCGCCTCCTGTCTCAAGGTGGCGTGCGATTTCGCCCAGGGTGCGCAGCGCGCCGAGCTGTTCGGGGCCGATGGCGGGGCTTCCGGGGAGCCTTTCCTGGAGCGTGGAGAGGATTTCAACCCGCTTGATGGAGTCGATGCCGAGGTCGGAGTCCATCCCCATGTCGAATTCCAGCATCTCTACAGGGTAGCCGGTCTTCTCGCTCACTACTTCGAGGAGCGTCCCCGCTATGTCGAGGCTGGCATGTGTGGCTGCGGCCTGAACTTGCATGGTTTGAGCGGTAGCGGCCTGTTTAGCGGTCGGGGCGGAGCCGATCAGGTGGCTCGCGATTTCGCCCAGGGTGCGCAGCGTCCCCAACTGTTCGGGGCCGATGGCCGGTGTGCCGGGGAGCCTTTCCTGGAGCGTGGAGAGTATCTCGACCCGCTTGATGGAGTCGATGCCGAGGTCGGAGTCCATCCCCATGTCGAGTTCCAGCATTTCGACCGAATAGCCCGTTTTCTCGCTCACCACGGCAAGAAGCGTCTCGGTTATCATTGCGCCGTCTGCCCGGGCGGGCGCAGCGGCGATCCCCGTCACTGCAGCTGGGGTAACAGCTGTGGCACTCATGCCTGCTAAGAGGTGACCGGCGATCTCGCCAAGGGTGCGCAGCGTCCCCAACTGCTCGGGGCCGATGGCGGGAGTGCCGGGGAGCCGGTCCTGCAGCGTGGAAAGGATCTCCACTCGCTTGATGGAGTCGATGCCGAGGTCGGAATCCATCCCCATGTCGAGTTCGAGCATTTCGATCGGATAGCCGGTTTTTTCGCTCACTACCGCCAGCAGTGTGTCGGTGATGTGAGCGCCGTCTGCCTGGAGAGCCGGTGCCCTGGTAGCCGGGGCAACTGCGGCGATTGCGCTGGTGGTGGCGCCGGCCAAGAGATGGAGCGCGATCTCGCCGAGGGTGCGCAGTGTCCCCAGATGCTCCGGCCCGATGACCGGGGTGCCGGGAAGGCGCTCCTGAAGCGTGGAGAGGATTTCGACCCGCTTGATGGAGTCGATGCCGAGGTCGGAATCCATCCCCATGTCGAGTTCCAGCATCTCGATGGGGTAGCCCGTTTTCTCGCTCACCACGGCAAGCAGCGTCTCCGTTATGCTTTCGGACTCGAGGCCGGCGGCGGCAGGGGCGACGGAGGTCGCGGCAACGGCTGCTGCGGGAGTAATGACTTTGGCAACGCTCCTAGCAGGCGCCGCACTTGTTGCTGGCATGGGAGCAACGGCGGGCCGGCTGGTCGGGTTGGCCGGAGCCGTTTGTCGCGCTGCGGGAGCCGGCATGGCGTAGGACGGCGCCGAAGCTGCCCCCATGATTAGCTGGCGCCCCTGTTCCAGGAGGGTCTGGAAGGTCTTGGTCGCGCTCTCCTGGCCTTCGAGGAAAAGGCGGTGCAGCTGCGCGGTATCCTCCTGCATCTTCTGCAGAATGGCCATGCTGTCCCAGGTCATCCTGAGCGACTCGCTGAGAGCAGCGGGGGAAGCGGGCTGAGCAAAAGCCTGGGCTGTCTGGGTCTGCGGTCCGGGCTGGTGCTGCTGCAGTGGCTCATATGTCTGGCGAACCTGCTCCTGAACCGGTGCCGCGGCACCGGCCACGTGCGCTGTTTGGGCCGTCTGCTGAAGGGGGGCTTCCTGCGTCACCTGACGGGCAGCCAGCACCGGAGGTCTCTTGGGCTTGGGCTTGGTGTAGTTCGCACCGCAAAGCGGTATGGTCATGGCAGGTTTCTTGCCGGTCACAGGCGCGGGGCGGTGCCCTTCATCCCAGGCGGCCAGTTTCACGCCACGGCCGAGAACCGCAAGCTGCGCCAGGGTGCGGGCAAGGTCGGCAACGCCGGAGCGCTTTCCTGCGGAAGCATCGAGGGCGACAGCTAGGTGGGGGCGCTCGCCGAGAATTGCCTGGACCAGTCCGGTCAGCCGGTTGCCGGGACCGACTTCGACAAAGCTTGTCACACCCGCCGCGTACATCGCCTCGATCTCGGCCACGAACTCGACAGGTTTCGCCAGCTGGTTGGCAAGCAGCGCCTTGGCCTCAGCGGCATCCGCCGGGTAGATACCCGCGGTCGTGTTGGCATAGACCGGGATCCGGGGCTGGGCCAGTTCAATCTCTTCCAGGGCAGCCAGGAAAGGAACTGCCGCATGCGCCACCAGCGGGCTGTGGAAGGCGGCCGCGACCGGGAGTTCTTTGCAGGTGAGGCCATGGGCGGAGAGAACGGCCGCCGCCCGCGCGATCTCCGCAGAGTTGCCGGAGAGAACCGCCTGAGACGGGGCATTTCGGTTGGCGATAACCAGGTCGAGTTTCTCCTGGGCGATGATCTCGCCCACCTTGGCCAGCGGTGCCGAGACTGCCAGCATGCTCCCCTGGTCGCCTTTGCCTGCTCCCATCAGCTGGCCGCGCAGGCGCGACAGGGTGTGCAGGGCAGCGGCGTTAAAAGAGCCGGCGGCACACAGGGCAGTCAGTTCGCCGAAGGAGTGACCGGCGACAGCTTCCGGCTCCACGCCGAAACTCTCCAAAAGGCGCAGGGCGCCGAGGCTTGCGGCGCCGATGGCGGGCTGTGCCGCCCGGGTGGCGCGCAGCGCCTCGTCCTGGGCGATCCTGGTCGGCGCATCGAAAGCGGAGACCGGGTAGATGATGTCGGAAAGCAGTTTCCCGCCGCCGGGCTCGAAGCCGTCGTTCGCCGCGGCGATGGAGTCGATCAACTGGGGGAAGCGGCAGGCGAGGTCGTTCAGCATGCCGGTGTACTGGGACCCCTGGCCGGGGAAGAGCATGCCGAGGCGGCCGGACTGCGTGCCGCAGCCGAAAAAGGCGCCGTCCGGGGTGTGCCAGGGGGAGGTGGCATTTTTTCCCAGCATCGCCCGGGCATTTTTCAAAAGGGCGGCCAGGTTGGTCTTGTCCCGCTCGATGACCAGGGTGAGGCGACAGCGGGCCTGGGGGTCGAAGCCCGCACGGCTTACCGCTGCCAGGTCCCTGAGCGCGCTCCACCGGGTGTCCGGCTGGATCCGGTCCAGTGCGGCGCCAAGAGCGGCAGCGTCCGGGGCGCTAAGGGCGACGATCTGGGTATTGCCGTCCCAGTCGGCGGCCTTTTTGACCGGCTGGTACTCCTCCAAGACGACGTGGAAGTTCGAACCGCCGAAACCGAAGGCGCTCACGCCGGCCCGGCGCGGCATACCCGCGCGCGGGAACCAGGGGCGCTTCTCGGTGGCGATGTAGAACGGGGTGGCGCCGGCGGTGATCTCCTTTTGCGGGGTCTGCACCTTGATGGTCGGGGGGATCACCTTGTGGTGCAGCGCGAGGGCGGCCTTGATGAGACCGGCGGCTCCGGCGGCGGCCTTGGCGTGCCCGATCTGGGACTTCACCGAGCCGAGGCAGCACCAGGGATTCTCCGCCTCTCCATACACCTCTCGCAGCGCGCTCACTTCGACCGCGTCGCCCACCTTGGTGCCGGTGCCGTGCGCCTCGAGAAGCCCAATGCTCTCCGGCGTCACGCCGGCGTTCTGGTAGGCATTTCTGAGCGCCTTCTTCTGGCCCGAGGCGCTGGGGGCGTAGATGGCGTCACCCTTGCCGTCGCTGGAGGAGCCCACGCCGCGGATCACCGCATAGATCCGGTCCCCGTCGCGCTCGGCGTCGGCGAGGCGCTTCAGTACCACGATTCCCAGCCCCTCGCCGAGGATGGTGCCGTCGGCCGAGACGTCGAACGGTTTGGCGTTGCCGGAAGGGGAGAGCGCCGGGGTCTTGCTGAAGCACATGTACATGAAGATGTCGTTGAAGGTGTCGATACCTCCGGTGACCACGAGGTCCGCCTTGCCGGAGGCAAGCTCCATGGAGGCCAGGTGCAGGGCGCTCAGGGAACTGGCGCAGGCCGCATCCACCACGCAGTTGGTGCCTCCCAGGTCGTACTGCTTGCTGATCCGGCCGGCCACCACGTTCCCCAAAAGCCCGGGGAAGGAGTTCTCCTGCCACGGCACGTAGGAGTCGGAGATCCGCTCCACGACATCCTGGGCCACCGCATCGTCCACTCCTGCATCCTTGAGCGCGCTCCTCCAGATCGGGTGCCCCAGGCGCGCGCCGAGCGGAATCACCAACTCCAGGGTGCCGGTGACCCCGAGGATGACGGAGGCGCGGCTCTTGTCGAAGGGGCGCTCCGGCCCGTACCCCGCGTCCTTCAGGGCCTGGCCGGCCGCCACGAGCCCCAATAGCTGCGAGGTGTCGATCGCCTCCAGGACGTTGGGGGGGATGTTGAACTCCATCGGGTTGAAGTCGACGGGGGCGAGGAATCCGCCGCGACGCCCGTAGGTCCGGTCGGGACTCTTCTGGTCCTGGTCGTAGTAGGCCTCGACCGGCCAGTGGGAGTCCGGGACCTCGGTTATGGCGTCAACCCCGTCCATGATGTTCGCCCAATAGGCATTCTGGTCATCCGCCTGCGGGAAGAGGCAGCCGATACCGATGATTGCCAGCTGAGTTCCGTTGCTGGAGATGGCGGGTTTTATATCGTCAGTTTTCAACAAAGGTACTCCTTGATGTGTGCGATTTCGAGCGGTTCCTGGGTGACGGCTTCCTGCGGCAGGTCGATCCCCTGGCTCTTCAGGAAGTTGGCTCGGCTGAGCTGTGCCGCGCCGTGCAGGATGTTGAGGGCGACGGTGACCACCGTGCGCCTTTGGGGGACCTCCAGGAAGCTGCCGGCGGCCCATTCGTTGAAGGCGCCCATGGAGGGGCCGCACCAGACCTGGTAGTCCATGCGGCGCGGCGCCGTGCCGTCCTTGGCCCAGTGCGCCGCCTGTCCCAGGTACCAGCGGAAAACGAGCGCCATGCGGTGCTTGGGGTCCCTTTCGCTGCGCTCCACCTGGGAGGGGTCGCGCACCAGGAAGTAGGCGCGGGTGTCGCGCCAGATCTCTTCCAAGGGCGCCTGGAACAGGGTCTTTTCCAGCTTGTCGCGCTCGGCGGCTGGAAGCTCGTCCAGGCTCTTGTGGGCGCGGTACAGCTCGTAGAGCTTGGCCGCGCGCATGGGGAACATGGTGCCGCGCTTCAGGACCTGCACCGTGACGCCCATCTCGAACATGTCGGCGGCCGGAGCCATGGTGACGTCGGCCTGCCCCGTGTCGGCGAGCATGACCCGTACCGCTTCCGAGGTGCCGCTTTCGAGGCAGGACTGGTTCACCGAGCCGGTCATGATGTAGGCGGCGCCCATGGCGAAGGCGGCCGCGGCGGAGGCGGGGGTAGAGATGCCGCCGGCCAGACCGACCCGCAGCCTGCGGTCGTAACCGTACTGGCGCTGCAGTTTGGCTGCCAGCGAGAGGATGGTCGGGAAGAGCGCCAGGGCGGGGCGGTTGTCGGTATGACCTCCCGAATCCGCTTCCGCCGTCACCTCCTGAGCGAGCGGCACCAGGGCGGCCAGCTCGGCCTGTTCGGCCGATATAGAGCCGTCGGCAACCAGCTGGCGCAGGAACTTTTCCGGGGCGGGTGCGAAGAACTTGGCGGCCAGCTCCTCGCGCGAGACCTTGGCGATGATGCGGTTTGGCGTCACGATGCGGCCGTCCGAGCCGCGCCTGATGCCGTGCACACGGTAGCGCACCAGGGGAAGGGTCAAGGCCAGGAAGGCGGAAGCCTCGATGGTGCGCACCCCTTTCCTGATATAGAGCTCGGCCAATTCGCGCTCCAGGTCCGGCTCGTGCGGGGAATGAATCAGGTTGAATCCGTAGGGGATCTCGCCCAGCGAGGCGTGCAGGCGGTCGGCGGCGGCTGCCACCTCGGCAAGCGGCAGTCCGGCGGCACCGAAAAAACCGAGCATCCCGGCGCGCCCCAGCTCCTCGGCGATCGCCGAGGAGCTGATCCCCTTGGCCATCGAGCCGGCCAGGTAGGGGAAGCGTATGCCGAGATCCCTGCAAAAACCGGGGTCGCCCAGATTTTCCGGCAGGCAGGGGGGGGCGTACCCCGCCAGGGCGAGGCCGTTCGCCGAGCCCGATCCCAGGTGCCCGACCCCACCGAGCTCGGCGACCAGCTCGCCGTTATGCTCCACGAGGTACAGCGGCCGGCGCACGAAGCGCAGGGCCTCCCTGAGGCTCAGCTGCCCCGCGGCAGGAGCATCCGTGGCGCCGGACCATGATCCGAGGCACTCTTTTTTTTCTGGGTGGTCGGCCGCCTCACACCAGGGTGAAAATCGGTTCAAACGGGCTTCTCCTGTTGCCAGCGTATTTGCTACGGAATTGCGATGGCCTAAAGGTAGCTGTGACGGTAGAAGGACAAGGCTTGGGCATGAAGGAGGCAGACGCGCCGGATAATGCCCAATAATTCAGGAACAAGCCTGAACGGGCGATGGTCCGGCTACTGCCCATTTTAACAGAGTATTTGTATATTAATTCGAGTCAAAAGGCAAGCCAAGACGCCACTTACCGCGTTTTTTTTAATCCGTCTGAGTATGGCCGTCTGCTAACGTGCGCTCCGATCCTTTTTTTTGTCAGCCATCGCCTGCAGCAGGTACGGGTAGACCAGATCTGTGACAATCCGGTACCCCCTGGCGACCGGGTGGATGCCGTCCGCCTGGTTCAGAGCGCTATCCCCTGCGACACCCGCCAGGAAGAAGGGGATCAGGATGAGTCGGTGCTTCTGGGCGACCTTCGGGTAGATGTCGGCGAATTCCCTGGTGTAGGACGGTCCCAGGTTGCTGAACATCCGCATCCCGGCCAGCACAACGACGACCCCCTTGTCCTGCAGCAGGGAGACCGTCTTGTCGATGTTGCGGCGGGTAACTGTTGGGTCGACGCCGCGCAGGCCGTCGTTGGCGCCGGTTTCCAGAATGACGATGTCCGGTTTTAGTTTGAGTATCCAGTCGACCCGGGAGAGCGTGCCGGTGCTGGTCTCGCCGCTGATTCCCGCGTTGACGACGCGCCAGCGGTAGCCTGCCTGCTGCAGCCTCATTTCCAGTTGCGCGGGGTAGGACTCGGACTCCGGCAGACCGTAGCCGGCCGTGAGGCTGTCGCCGACCGCGATAATGGTCCCCTCGAAGGAGGGATCCCTGCTCGGCGGGGCGGCCGTCTGCCCCTTATCCTTCTGGCATCCCGCCAAAAGCGCGCCTGCGGTCAGGGCAGCCAGTGCCAAGATCAGGCCGAAAATCTTCATGACCCCTCCGTTAACCCTCTCGATACCGTTTCACTCCTCCGCCTGCTCGCGCAAAAAGCTCACCGGTTTCTGGCGCAGGATCGACAGCGACGCCCCCATTCCGACTGTGAGGACCAGCAGGGTGGTGGCCAGCACCAGGATAAAGCTCTCGACCGGGTAGTGGCGGTACTCAAGGTCGAGTCCCCGGCGACAGATGACCAGGCTCCCCACCTGGGCAATCAGCAATGCAATCAGTCCGCTCACCAGGCCAAGCAAAAGGCTTTCCGCGGCGAATACCGCCAGCACGAAGCGCCGGCCAGCACCGAGAATGGTGAAATACACCGCCTCCTGCAGACGGGCGTAGCGGGTGGCAAAGACGGAGCTTACCACGATCAGGATCCCGGCCACCATGCTGAAGGAGGTGAAGAAGCGCACGATCAGCGAAAGGCGCGCCATGATGCGCCCGAAGACGGTGGCCGTCTCGGTCAGGTCGATCACACTTATGTTGGGAAAGCGCGCCACCACGCGGTTCTGCAGTTCGGCAATGCGCCTCTTGTCGATCAGCGCCGCGCAGAAGAGGGTCTGCGGGGCGTCGGCCAGCACGGACTTGGGGAAAACGAAGTAGAAGTAGGGGGTGAGACCGCCGGCAGTCCTGGAGCGGATGCTGGCGATGCGCGCCTGGATAGGGATCCCCTGCACCCGGAAGGTGATGGTGTCGCCCAGCTGCATCGGGTGCATCTTCAGCACCGTGTCGAGCACCGACACCTGCTGCTCGGGCCAATCCTGCCGAAAGAGGGTCGTCCCCTCGCTGAGACGTTCGTCCCCCAGGGGACGGTCGTAATAGGTGAGGTTGAACTCGCGTGACAGGTTGTCGCCGCGCGCCGCCCGCGCCTTCTCAGGGTCGACCGGTTGCCCGTTGATGGCCTGCACCGTGCCGCGCACCACCGGGAAAAACTCGCCCTGCGAGCCGAGCAGTTCCGCGAACCCGGCCCTTTGGGCAGGCTGGATGTCGATGAAGAATACGTTGGGAGCCCCGGGCGGAAAGGAGTCGATGAAGGAGGCGTCGAGGTTCTTCTCGACGAGCGTTATGGTGAAAATGACCGCGAGGGCGGCAGAGAGGGTGACCGTGATGGAGCGCGAGGCGCTGCGCGGGCGGAAGAGCCCCTTGAGCGCCTGACGAAGGGCCAGGTTACGCGGCACCCGGGTCTTTAAAAAGGCGAGCGCCGCGACGGTCAGGAAATAGGCGACCAGGATCAGCGCCACGAGGGCGAGGATGAAATGGAGGCCGGTTCTCAGGTCCCGGATGCGCAGCAAAACTAGGGCCAGGAAAAAAAGGGTGCCGGTAACCGCGATGACCCAGGTTGAGCGGTTCCAGAAACTCGCTACCTCCTCCATGCCGAAGATCGCCCGCGGCTTCACCTCTTTCAGGCGGTACAGGGGGAGGGCGGTGAAGAGGAGCACCACCAGGAAACCGATCAGCATCCCTTCACCGACCGCCCAACCGGACAGGGTCAGATCGACCCGGGCCGGGACCAGCCCGCGGAAAAGTACCGGCAGGAAACCTTGCAGGGCAAGGCTCGCTGCGAGACCGACGGCGGTTCCGACAAGCCCCAGGGCGAGGGTGACGGCGAGAAAATGGCCTATGATGAACCGACTCCGGGCACCCACCGCCTTCATGACGGCGATGGTCCGCTCCTGATCCTTTAACAGCGCGTTGAGGGTGCTCTGTATGCCGAAGCCGGCAAGGAGCAGGGTGAAGATGCCGCTTAGGTTCAAAAAGAACAGGAGGTTATCGAAGAAGCGCTTCACCCGGGAATCAGCACTTTGGTAGCTTTCCACCCGGGCGCGGCTGTCTCCTGCGGCCCTGCGCAAATCGGAGAGGATGGAGCCGAGCTGTCCCGGCTGCAGGAGCTTGGCGAGGGTAACGTACTCGACGCGGCTCCCGGTGCCGATCAGGCCGAGCGAGTTCAGGTCGGCCGCGGCTACGAAGACCCTGGGGCCCAGTGCGAAGAAGTCAACCGGCCGGTCGGGTTCCTGGAGAACCACGTCCCGGATGGTGAGGGTCGCGTTGCCCACGCGCAACGCGTCGCCGGGACTGACCCGGAGCCGGTCCAGGAGCGCCTGTTCGACCACCAGGCACCCCGGTTTCAGCACCTCGCTTAGGGGGCGACCCGAGGCGAGCAACACCTTGCCGTAGAAGGGATAGCCAGGCTCAACGACCTTCAGGTTGCACAATAGCGACCCCTCGCCGCTGTCCATGCGCAGCACCGAATAAAATTCCCAGTAGCGGGCAAGCACCAGCTTGTTTTGCCGGGCGAGTGAGTCGAGCCTCGCCCGGAGTGGGACAGAGAGCGGGGAGCGGGCGTGGATGATGATGTCGGCCGCATGGAGCGCCTGCGCGTCGCGCAAGAGGGAAGACTGGACGCTGCGGCTGAAGCTGCCCAGCGAAACCAGGGTAACCATGGAGAGGGCGACGCAGAGGACAAAGAGGGCACACTGGCGCTTGGCACCGGTGATCTGGCGGGCGATGAAGCGCGTGTTAAGCATGGGATCCTTCCGCCACAATCCTGCCATCCTTAAGCGTCACCACCCGGTCGGACCTGAGGGCAATCTCCGGGCTGTGGGTCACCATGAGCAGGGTGGTGCCGCGCTCGCGGTGCAGCTCCAGAAGCAGTTCGAGAACGGCGGCACCGTTCACCGAGTCGAGGTTGCCGGTCGGCTCGTCGGCAAAGATGATGCGCGGGCCGTTGATCAGGGCGCGGCAGATGGCGCAGCGCTGCTTCTCGCCGCCGGAGAGCTGGTGCGGGAAACTCGACATGCGCTCCCCCAACCCCACGCGGACTAAGAGCGCCTCGGCCGCCTCGCGGGCGCCCGGGTCCCCCCGAAGTTCCGCGGGGAACATGACGTTTTCCCGGGCAGTGAGGGAGGGGACCAAATGAAAGGACTGGAACACGAAGCCGAAAGTGGAGTTGCGCAAGGGCGCCAGGGCATCCTCGCCCAAGTCGGTGATATCGGTGTCTTCTATCAGCACCCGGCCAGCATCGGGCCGGTCCAGCCCGGAAAGAACCGTCAAGAGCGTCGATTTGCCGCTGCCGCTTTCCCCTTTCACCACCAGGAACTCACCCCGGGCCACGGCGAGGGAGACCGCGTCGAGCACCGTTACCTGGCGGTTGCCGATACGGTAATTTTTTGTGACCCCACGCGCTTCCAGAATGGTCATGTCAATTCCGCTGAACCACAGAGTGTCAGATTTCTTGCAGCCGGCTTACTCTAGCATATTCGCTGCACGGGCGCTCCAGGAAAATGTCGGCGAGGGCCTCGCCGGCCAGGAGGCGCCGGGGCAGTTTGGACATTAATTTGCCGCGCTGCGATTTACATCTATTAAAGTTTTATTATAATGGCAACACCTCACGCTTTTAAGGCGGCCGCCCATGCACAAGTCCGCACCACATAAGGGAGCGCAGGATCCCGACCTGGATAAATGCCGTACCAGACGGGTAGGGTCAGTCATTCCGGGGACCGCGCGCGAGATGTTCTATTGCAGGATCGACAACGAGGATTGCAGGTTCGCCATGCCCTTTGGCTTCGACTACATCTGTAAGCACCTTAATAATCACCAGTTCACGACTACCGAGGACGCAGACCACGGCAAAGTTATAGCCATGTTCCTTGCAGAGTCGACCGGAGTTTTGAAGCGGTGAAGGGACATCCGGAATTTCCGCTTGCGTAGCCGGAAACCTGCCACTGTCCCGGGGCGAGATGGGGCCATCTGAAGCCCTTTTTGTTGTGACGGGAGGCGTATCAAGCTGGTAGGGCCGCACGAGGGGGGGCAAACTTGAGCAGAGCATCATTCCTTGCTGAAAGGGATGAAAAAACTTTTCCCTGATTTGCAGACCGGACAGGCCCATGCCTCCAAAAGGTCCTCGAAAGAGGTGCCGCGCGGGATCTCGTTGACGGCATCGCCTTCGTCCGGAGCGTAGATATACTGGCAGACGGTGCAAATCCAGCTTTGCATGGGTGAAATCTCCTGTAGCCAGAGCCGCCATTGGAAGCAAGCCGGGTAAGCACCCCGGCAGTCACATTACATTGCTACCAGACGACAGGTTCCGGCTCCTTTTTTACCATGAGGATGGAACAGGGCATCCGGCGGATGACGGCGTCATTGTCCCGACCGAAGAGAAGGTGCTCGAGGCGACCCTCCTCATGGGCCAGCAGTACTATGAGGTCGATGCCTTCATCCTTTACCGTCTGGACTATTTCATCGATCGGTCTGCCCTCTTTCACCAGTATCTGGATGGGTAGTCCCGTACTGATCTCTTTCTTGAGAATCCTGTCCAGTTCCTCTCTGGCCTCTTCCTGAATGCTTGCATAGGATTTGTGTTTTCCATTGGGGAAGGGGAGCGGTGCGTTCAAGGCCTCCATACTCACGGGGTTAGATACCAGGTGCAGCACCGAGATACGGGACCCGTACTTCCTGGCGAGCGATATGCCGATCCCGACCGCCTCCCGGCAGTACTGGCTCAGCCTGCTGACGACAAGAATGTGCTTGATCTGTTCCATGACATTCCTCCTGTTTAAACTTTTCCGGCAGCTGGCGGGTACTTTGTGCAAGCCGCAAGCCATGCCTTGAAGTCACGCTTCAGTTCGGGGGCGGTCGTAAGTCATTTGGATTGTTCACAATCATTAGACGATTCCAAGTATAAACCATTGCCAAGTTGCGGCAACTTGATATAAGTTAATTTTAACGGGTTTTGAGAACATGCAGAGAATCCCGGCCCGCCCCGCACCTTTTTTTACCGACAAGGCGGATTTCGGGAGGGGAGAGGTTCACTTGAGATCAGCCCTACGAAAAGGTACGGGGCAACCATCCTTCACCCCGCTGCCGTTAAGGAGGTACCAGATGTGCCGCAACCTGAAGTCGATCGGTCTGTTGCTGTTAGCTTCCATCCTTTGCTCCTGCGCCTCCATTTCGATGGTCGATGCCTGGCGTAACCCCGGCCTTAAGACCGCGCATCTGCATCGGGCGCTGGTGGTGAGCATCACCAAAAAGGACGACAACCGCGCGGTCTACGAGGACGTGATGGCAAGCGAACTCGGCAAACATGGTGTGGAGGCGATCGCCAGCCACACGCTCATGCCAAGCGGCGCCAAGACGCAACGGGCCCAGCTCGACGAGGCCGTCAAGAAGTCCGGCGCCGATGCGGTGCTCACCGTGCAGACCGTCAAGGTTGAGCGCCAGACGACCGTTCAGCCCGGATACACCGCCACCTATCCTGGATACTGGTATCCCGAGGCCTTTCCCACCTGGGACCTCTATGGCTATTACGGTTCGATTGATGCCTATGGTCCCGCCTACATTTCCAGCTACGATGTAGCGACCATCCAGGTCAACGTCTTCGACACCGCCGGCAGCAAACTGATCTGGGCCGCCACCTTTACCAGCTCTGAACCGGAGAAAATCGTCAGCGTCGCCAAGGACCTGGCGCATCTGGTGGCCGAATCGCTGGCCAAGCAAGGGCTGCTGTAGCTTCGGGCTGTTTGGGCGAAAACGTGGGAAAATCCCAGGTTGCCTCCTACAATCGTGCGAGTGGCAACCTTCGGGAGGAGCGCCATGCATCTGCTTCTAGGTGGAATGCTGGTTTTACTTTTGGCGGGATGCGGCGCGGGCGGCAATGCCGTTGAGGTCACGCCAGTCATCGCCGACACTAACGGGACCTACCGGCTGGTGACCTCCCGGATCGGCGTAACCCCCCCGGGCGGCGTGGTCAGCATCTCAGCCTACAGCAGCGGGACCTTGAGGCTGGACGACCCCGGCTACACGAGGTCGGTCTCCGGCGGCGGCCAACAGGTTTCCATTGGCACCTACCAGCTCGGCACCACGGTGAACTCCATACTTAACAACCGGCAGGGCAGCTTTGCCCTTACCTCCGGCGACCCGCCGTTTCTCCTTACCGGCAGCTACCAGGTAACGCCGGACTTCACCCTGACGCTCAGCTACGATCCCTTTGAACTCCCCGACCAGGGGCTTGTCACGCTCTCCGAGACCTGGCTTAAGGAAAGCGATTCGCCCCGCCACTGAAGCTGAGACGGCAGGATTGACCGGCACCGGAGATCAATGATGGATTTCTCGACCCCTTTGCCGCGCTCTTTTTATGAGCGTGACACCACACTTGTGGCCCGCGACCTGCTCGGCACCTTTCTGGTCCACCTGGTAGACGGAGTGCCGCACATCGGCAAAATCGTGGAGGTCGAGGCGTACCTTGGTTGTCAGGACCTGGCGGCCCACTCTGCCAAGGGGTGCACCGCGCGCACCCGTGTGCTTTTCGGGGCGCCCGGACACGCCTACGTCTTCCTGGTGTACGGCCGGCACTGGTGCATGAATGTGGTCACCGAGCCTGAGGGGCACGCCTGCGCTGTGCTGCTGCGAGCCCTCGAACCGGTGCAAAACGTGCTCGGCTCCACCCGCGGGCCCGGGCTTCTTTGCAGGGCGCTGCAGATCGACAAGAGGCTGAACGGCCGGGACTTGGTCAGCGCCGATTTTTTCATCGCGGCGCCTTCGCGCGCCGCCGTACCGGACATCGTGGCCCGGCCGCGGGTCGGGGTGGCGTACGCCGGTGCCTGGGCGGAGTTGCCGCTACGCTTCTATCTCAAGGGGAACCGCTTCATTTCCCGCCCCTAGAAATCAGCAACCCACCGTCACGACGTCTTCCTCGTCAAACCCGACTCGCCTTCCTTCGCCGCCCCTGCCCAGCCCAGTCTACCGGAGATTTCACCACTATTTATTGGTGCAAATTAATCATGCTCCGCTATAATCAAAATGCGCTACCTGTTTGTTTTATGAAAGGAAAACGGCGATGGTTAACAGTTCCCCTGAACGAAGCCGCCAGGGAAGCGGCGAGGCAGCAGCCGGCCTGGCAAACAATCCTAAACGGATCGAGGCGGTGGGGCATTTCCTGCGCAACTTGAGCACCTCGCTGCACTCGACGCTCGACATCGACAGTATTCTCGATAACGTGGTCAGGGAATCTCTGGCCCTGGTGGGAGCCGAAAACGGGCTGGTGGCCCTTTGCTGCGCTGAAGGGATATCGAGCTACCGGTATTTTTCCCGTGGCCGGCTGCTCCCGGCCGGCCACGACTGGGCCCCAGGAGCCGAGGTACCCGGCAGGGTGATCTTCATGGCGCAACCCTATCTCAGTAACGATGTCCAGCACGACCCACAGATCGACCCGGATCTGGCAGCGGCCTACGGAGTCAGGAGCGCGCTCAGTACACCCATATTCGATTCTGACGGCAAAATGATCGGGTACCTGGAGCTGCAGAACAAAACCGACCCTGCCGGATTCCTCAGCTTCGACCTCGAGCAGCTGACCACGGTCTCCCAGATTGCGGCCCAGGCCATCAAGAACGCCCTCGCCTACCAGAATATCGCCCGGGATGCCGTGGAGCTGGAGCGGCGAGTAACCGAGCGCACCGCACAGCTCCAGGAGATCAACCAGGAGCTCGACAGCTTCGCCTACACGGTCTCCCACGACCTGCGTGCTCCGCTGCGAGCCATACAGGGGTTTGCCGAGATCCTGCTGGACAACAAGGACCTGGCAGATGACCCGGAGCGCGGCGAGTTCCTGGGACGCATCGTCCAGGCCGCCCGGAACATGGACCAGATGATTCAAGACATCCTGGCCTACAGCCGGCTGAGCCGCCAGGAACTCCTGTCGCACAGCGTTGACCTCGATCAGGCGGTTCGGGAGGCGGCAGGGCTGCTGAAGCTGGCCCAGGAAGGGGGAGACTTCCAGATGGAAACGGCCGACCACCTCCCACCGGTCCGGGGCGATCATGCCGTGCTGGTGCAGGTGATCCTGAACCTGCTTTCCAATGCCGTAAAGTACGTGGCGCCTGGTGTCACCCCCAAACTGCAGGTCTGGGCTGAGGAGCATACCGATGGCAAGGTTCGACTCTTCATTCAGGATAACGGCATAGGCATTGCCCCGGAGGACCAGGGGCGGATCTTCCAGGTCTTTGAAAGGCTGCACGGCATCGAAACCTACAAGGGGACCGGAATCGGCCTTGCCATAGCACGCAAAGCGGTGACCCGCCTGGGGGGCCGGATAGGTGTCGTTTCCCGGCTTGGGGAGGGAAGTCGGTTCTGGATCGAACTTTCGGGCGACGGCGGAAGGGTAAACAGGTGAGCGGGTACGTGGGTAAACAGGTAGGGGGGTGCGGTTAAGGGCCAGAAATACAATTTCTTTAAGTAACTTAGTACCTCGGGTAATTGTGGCTCCACAGGTCAGGTAGTTTAGGTTCAGTGAATACTCCAACTCTGAAAATCTCATAGCGGATGAAGTTTACTGTCATTTGCGCCGAGAGGATAAGCCTATGAGCTACGTACATCACACTATCCTGCATTTGGATGACAATCCCGATGACGCCCGCTTTGTCAGGCTCGCCCTGCAGCGAGTGGGGGTAATCACACCGGTCCAGACGGTGAGCGATAGCGCGCGGGCGCAATGCTATCTGTCGGGACAGGGATGCTTTGCCGACAGCGAGACCTACCCCCAGCCGGTTCTGATACTGCTCGATTTGATCGCAAACAGGTCGGGACTTGAGTTTCTGGCCTGGCTGCGCCAGCAGCCGGCCCTCAAGCGCCTTCCGGCGGTTGTTTTGACCTCCTGCCGGGAAGCAGCCGACATCAACCGCGCCTACGAGCTGGGCTGCAACTCGTACCTGGTCAAACCGGTCTCCTTCAACACGCTGCTGGTCATGATGCAGACCCTGACCCAGTACTGGCTCGGCCTGAACGAGACCCCCCGGATACCCACGGTAACCTGAGGAGCCAATCCATGGAAATCCTGAAGCTGCTCCTCGTCGACGACAACCCGGATGACCGCACCCTGGTGATCCATGAACTGCAAAAGGAGTTTCCGGGGCTCTCGGTGGACCAGGTCTCCCGGGCGGACGAACTGGAACTCGCGCTGCTGGAGCTCGGGTTCGACCTGGTGATCACCGACTACCGGCTGAACTGGAGCGATGGCCTGGAGGTGATGCGCCGGGTGCACTCGGTTCTGCCTGATTGCCCGGTCATCATGTTCACCGGTACCGGCAACCAGGAGATTGCTGTGGAGGCCCTTAAAAACGGTCTTGACGACTACGTGGTCAAGTCGCCCTGGCACTTCAAACGGCTCCCCGCCGCGGTGCGTGCCGCGTTTGATAAAGCCCGCCAGCGCCAGGCCCTTGCCAGCAGCGAGGAGGATTTCCGGCGGGTCATCAAGAGCTCTCCCATCGCCATGGGGATCTATGACAGGCAGGGGCGCATCACCTTCATGAACGACCGGTTCCTAAAGGTCTTCGGCTATAACCAGGAGGACCTCCCCGACCTGGACACCTGGTGGAGGCGGGCCTATCCCGACGAAGCCTACCGACGGCAGGTGATGGCCGTCTGGGATCACGCCCAGGAAAAGGCGCAGCGCCTCGGGACCGACATCGAGCCGCACCGCTACCGAGTAACCTGTAAGGACGGCGGCCAGCGCATCGTGGAGATCTTCGGCTCCGTCATCGGGGAGCGGAACCTGGTGATCCTGAATGACATCACCCAGCAGCGCTATGCCGACGAACAGCTCATCCTGATGGCGGCCATCGTCCAGTCCTCCGACGACGCCATCATCGGGCTGGACCTGGAGGGCAGGGTGACCAGCTGGAACCGGGGAGCGGAGAAGATCTACGGATTTTCCCGGGAGGAGATGCTCGGCAGGTCGCTCTCGACGATCATACCGGAGGATTCCGGGCACCAGCTGGATCTGATCCTCGAAAAGACCAGGGCCGGCGCACACATCGAGCGCCTGGAGACGCTGCACCGCAGAAAGGACGGCAAGATCATCAACATGTCGCTCACCATCTCGCCCATCACCGACTCAGAGGGGCACGTCAACAGCGTCTCGACCATCGGCCGGGACATCAGCCAGCGGGTGAGCCTGGAGCAGCAGCTGAGGCAGGCCCAGAAAATGGAGGCACTGGGCACCCTGTCCGGAGGGATTGCCCACGATTTCAACAACATACTGACCGCGATCATCGGGCATGCCAGCCTTTTGAACCTGAAGCTGGACAAGGACGACCCGCTCACCGAGAACGTGCACCAGATCCTCGAGGCGGCCAGCCGCGCGGCAAACCTGACCCAGGCGCTGCTTGGCTTCAGCAGGAAGGCCCCCATCGAAACCAAGCCGGTGAGCCTCAACGCCATCGTCAAGAAGGTGGAGCGGCTGCTGATCATGCTCCTGAAGGAGAACGTCTCCTGCCAGACGACACTCACGGCGGACGACCCCATCGTCATGGCCGATTCCGGGCAGATCGAGCAGGTCCTCATCAACCTCGCCACCAATGCACGTGACGCCATCCCCTCGGCGGGGATCATCAGGCTCAGCACCGCGGTGGTCGACCTGGACGAGCAGTTTGTCGGAATCCATGGTTACGGCGGCGCCGGCAGGTTCGCGAGCTTGAGCTTCTCCGACAACGGCGTTGGCATGGACGAGAGGGTGCGCCTGAGGATTTTCGAGCCTTTTTTCACCACCAAGGAAATCGGCAAGGGGACCGGGCTCGGCCTGGCCATCGTGTACGGCATCGTGAAACAGCATAACGGTTTCATCACCTGCTACTCCGAGCCGGGTCTCGGGACCACCTTCCAGATCTACCTTCCCATTACCACGCAGGAGCTGGTGCAGCAGGTGAAGGCGTCCGAAACGCCCCCACGTGGCGGGACGGAAACCATTCTGGTGGCGGAGGATGACGCCGCCACCAGGAGCCTGGACCGCAAGGTCCTGGAGGCCTACGGCTACCGGGTCATCGAGGCGTACGACGGCGAGGACGCCATCGCCAAATTCAAAGAGCACCAGGACCGGATCGACCTTCTGTTTCTCGACACGATCATGCCCAAGAAAAACGGCAAAGAGGTATATGAAGAGGTGACCCGGATCAAGCCGGGGCTGAAGGTTCTCTTCACCAGCGGATATTCCGCGGATACCTTCCATAGTGTCGAGACCAGGGAGTTCCCTTTCATCGCCAAACCGATACTGCCGATGCTGCTGTTGAAAATGATACGGGAAGTGCTCGATGGGAAGTGACCGTGACACCGCATCCAGGCCGCTGCACCTGGTCGAGGACGAAACCGGCGTTCGCGTTTCGGAGCCGGGCAAGAGTGTGGTCAGAAGCCAGCTGGTGAACAGGCTCAACTACCTAAACTTCCAGGACCTGACCGTCCTGGTCGGCCTCAGGCATGTAAGCTACGACAACGCCATCACGCTGCGGGCGCGGCCGCTCCCCTGCGCCGGGGAGCGCCTGGACTGCTCCTGGGCCGAAACCCCCAGCTTGGGGCAGTTGCTCAAGAACTACCGGTTCGACTACCTCCTCATCCCCGACGGCAAGAAATATCTCCTGGTCAACCCGGAAGTCATCGTGATGGGGGAGGAGGGGATCAGCTTCATGCTGCCGGTATCCTGCCGCGAGTTCCACCTGAGGAAGATAAAACGCCACGCCAGCTCCGAAATAGCGGTGCAGTTGAGCCAGCACGGCGCCCTTTTCCACGGCGAGGTGCTTGATTTCACGCCGGTTTCACTGCGCGCCCGCGCCACAGCCGACTGCCCCGAAAGCTTTTACTGGATCAACCCCGAAACCCCGGTGAACCTGCGCCTTTTCGTCGGGGAAAGAGTGCTGTACTCCGGGGCCTGCGAGTTCCTCTGGCAAAGCCGACTGCGCGCCGGTCGGACCTTCGTGCTGAAGCTGGTGAGCCAGAACATCCGGCGCTTCAGGGGGAAAGAGTACCGAAACTCCCGCCACCAGCTGGTCCCCTCGCCCAATGTCGTCTTCGAGCATCCCGTCATCGGCAGGAGGATCAACCTGAAGGTGGCCGACCTGTCGGGCTCCGGCTTTTGCGTCGAGGAAAACGAGGAGGACTCGGTGCTCATGACGGGATTGATCATCCCGGAACTGAAGCTGAGCTTCGCCCAGGGGCTCTCCCTGCGGTGCCGGGCCCAGGTGGTGTACCGAAACGCCAGCGCCGAGCAAGCCGCGGGGGGGACGGTCCGCTGCGGGCTGGCGATCCTCGACATGGACATCCGGGACCACGTGAAGCTCCTCTCGCTCCTGCACCAGGTGGCAAACCGGAAATCCTACGTCTGCACCGAGGTGGACCAGGACGAACTCTGGAATTTCTTCTTCGAAACGGGCTTCATCTATCCGGAGAAGTACGCCTACTTCCAGGCCAACAAGGAACAGATCAAGAAGACCTACGCCAAGCTGTACGGAGAGAATCCCCACATCGCCCGGCATTTCATCTACCAGGACCGGGGAGCCATCCTGGGGCACATGGCCATGGTCCGTTTCTACCGGAACTCCTGGTTGATCCACCACCACGCCGCACGCAAAGCGGTCTCCCTCAAGGCGGGGCTCGCCGTCTTGGAGCAGATCAGCCATTACCTGAACGAACTGGGGAACTTCTACTTCGCGCACCTGCAGTTCGTCTACTGTTACTACCGGCCCGACAACAAGTTCCCCAACCGGGTTTTCGGGGGGTTTGCCCGGCAGCAGCGCGACCCGCGCATCTGTTCCCTGGACAAATTCGCCTATGCCCACGTCCGAGGCGAGGGAGAGGGTGAGCTTCCCGAACCCTGGGAGCTGGTGGAAAGCAGTCCCTTTGACCGCAGCGAATTGGCGAGCTTCTACGGCTTTGCCTCCGGCGGGCTCATGATGGAAGCCTTGGACCTGCAGCCGGGCCCGGACGGGGTGGACGAATTGGCCCGGGAATACCGGCGGCTTGGTTTCAAGAAGGAGACCTACTGCTATTCGCTGCGCAAGGAGGGGAGCCTGAAGGTCTTCATCCTGGCCAACTGCACGGATGCCGGGTTCAACATGGCCGAATTGACCAACTGCGTCACCCTGCTGGTCCTCGACGATGACGTCCCGCCGGACTTGCTGCTCCCGGCCCTGGAGCGGGTAAGCCGGCACTACGAAGGGCGCCGCATGCCGGTACTCACCTACCCGTATTCCTATGTCGAGGAGCACGCGCTTCCCTGCGAAAAGATTTATCAGCTCTGGATTCTGAACCTTCAGTTCAGCGACCAGTACTTCAAATATTGCGACGGTCTCTTCAGGAGTGTGAAAAGGCCGGATACGCGCGGTGACCAGAATGGAACCTTCCGGATTGATCGACATTCCGCTTTATAACAGCAGGATAATAAATTCCTTCATTCTGCTGATCAAGCACAAGTACAGCTATGTCGATATCGGTGAGCTTTTAGACTACGCCGGCATGAAGGAATACGAGGTGGCCGACCAGGCGCACTGGTTCAGACAGGACCAGGTGGACCGCTTCTACGAGAGGCTGGTCCAGATGACCGGCAACCAGAAGATCGCCCGTGAGGCAGGACGCTACGCCGCTTCGCCTGACGTGCTCGGTGCCATGCGGCAGTATATCCTCGGGCTAGTGGACGCCTCCAGCACCTTCGAGATCATCAGCAAAACCACGGCGAACTTCACCCGGTCTTCCAGCTACGAGTCGCGCAGGATCTCCTCGAACACCGTCGAAATTGTGGTCACCCCCCTGGAACCCGGGCTGGAAAAGCCCTACCAGTGCGAAAACAGGATCGGCTTCTTCGAGGCGATCGTGCTCATTTTCAACCACAAGATAACCGACCTGCAGTATTTCCCGGAAATCCAGCACCTGCCGACCATCGAGCATCCGGAGTGCGTGTTCCGCGGAGGGGCGGTCTGCCGCTACCTGATCAGCTGGGACAAGACACTCTTCCTGTTCCTGAAAAAGGCCGGCAACCTCATCCTGCTCGCCCTCTGCGCCGCCAACCTCGCCCTTTGGGCCGCAGGGGAGGGAAGGCTTTTGCCGGTAACCCTTCCCGCGTCGCTGTGCACTTTTTTGCTGGTGGCCCTGGCCGCAGCCCAAAGCGAGAAAAACGCCATGAAGACGAGCCTCAACTCGACCAAGGACTCCATCGACAACCTTTTGGACCAGATCAACCTCAACTACAACAACGCGCTTTTGACCAACGAAATCGGAGAGCGGCTCGGCTCGTACACACGCATCGAGGAGATGCTCCCCGACGTCGCCCGGATCATGCAGAAAAGGCTCCCCTACGACCGGGGGCTCATCCTGCTGGCCGACCGCGACCACACCGGTCTGGAACTGCGCACGAGCTACGGCTATTCCTTGGAGGAGCTAGCCTGCCTGCACAGCCTGAAGTGGCGCTTCGACCAGGAAGAGCTGCACGACGTGTACTTGAGCTCCTTTCGCGAGCAGCGCCCCTTCCTGGTAAACGACCTGGGCCGGTCCGAGGAATCCCCGGGCGCGCTCAGGCTCGCCTGTACCAAAGCGACCGGCAGTCGTGCCTTCATCTGTTGCCCGATCATCTGCGAGGGCGCTTCGCTGGGCGTATTGTCGGTGGATGGCGCGCAAACCAACAAGCCCCTGGTGGAGCGTGACATCAGCCTCATCATGGGTCTTGCCTCCATCCTCGGCATCAGCATCCGCAACTGCGAGCTGATTGGCGCCTTGGAGACGGCCAACCAAGAGCTGGAGCTTAGGGTGGCCCTGCGGACCGACGATCTGGAGCAAAGCCGGGCCAAGCTGGCGCTGCAGCACGAGGAACTGGAAAGGACCTATTACGATCTGGAGGAGGAGACCGCGCAGCGCGTGCTGGCACTGGAGGAGCTACGCGAGAAGGAGCGCATGCTGCTGCAGCAAAGCCGACTGGCGGCGCTCGGGGAGATGATCAGCAACATAGCCCACCAGTGGCGCCAACCGCTCAACGAGCTGGGCCTCATCGTCCAGGAGCTGCCAATCATGTACGACAGGGGGCACTTCGATAGGGACTACCTGAGGGGCAGCGTCGCCAAGTTCATGAAGGTGCTTTCCCACCTGTCGAAGACCATCGACGATTTCCGGAACTTTTTCAAGCCGGACAAGGAAAAGGTCTCTTTCCAGCTGCACCAGGTGGTGGAAAACACCCTGTCCCTCATCGAGGAGAGCTTCAAGCAGCTGGAAATCGGCATCTCGGTCAGCTGCGCGGACGATCCGGTGATTTTCGGGCATCCCAACGAATTTTCCCAGGTGATCCTCAACATCCTGTTCAACGCGAGGGACGCCTTCCTGGCAGGAAGCGGCGCCAGGCCGAGGGTGATTGAAATCGGGATGTTCCGGCAGGGCGAGAAGGCGGTCCTCACCGTCGCAGACAACGCGGGAGGGATCCCCGAAGATATCATGGAGAAGATCTTCGATCCCTACTTCAGCACCCGAGGGCCGGAGCAGGGGACCGGCATAGGGCTCTACATGTCGAAGATCATCATAGAGAAGAACATTCCGGGGCGGCTTTCCGTGCGCAACCGGGGTGCGGGCGCCGAGTTCAGGATAGAGGTGTGACGAGGGTTGTCATTGCCAATTGTCCATTGCCTTGCGCCCCTTGCAGTAGATGATCGGGGTGTAGGAGAACCTGCGCGGATCGGCGAAGAAGGTGGCGAATTCTTGGGCAAACTCGCGGTATCCGCCGGGATAGGCGTCAAAGCAAAAACCCGAGTTTTTGGCGGCTACCTCGATTTTCTTGGTCCAGTTGTAGCGGTCGATGTCATTGAGCGGGCCATAGATCAGGTGATGATGGTCCATTGCCACGGTGATATCCTCAAAGCCCTGGTCGTACAGATATGAGTAGAGCTTTCTCCCGGCATAGGGATCGAAATCGTGGTCCGCTTCCAGAGTCTCCATGATCCCTTTGAGCGCCTCCTCCAGTCTTGGTGGCAGGCCGTAATGGGTCAGGCAGTTATTGTCCAGGTCGGCCAGATAGAGGATGCCTCCGGGTTTCAGAGCCCGGGCGAGGTTTGCAACCACCTCAGGGCTTCTGGAACGGTGGTACTCGAGTACGAAGCGGACCCAGATGAAATCGAACCCGGCGAGATCGTGCAGCGGCCGGTAGAAGTCCCGGCAGGCAAAGCTGATCCCCTTCCCGCCGTAGCACTCCTCGGCATGGCGCACCCGGACGCGGGACGCGTCGATACCGACGATCTCGCCACCGGGCTGGATCAGCTGGTGCAGAAAATGGGTGGTTTTCCCCGAACCGCAGCCGATGTCGGCGACCCGCATCCCCGGTTGTATGCCGGCCCAGAGCGCCTGCTTGAAGACCGGTCCCCCTTCGGTCTTAAGATCGAGACGTTTGGCCTCATCTTCGTGCTCCATGATGTAGTGCGCGGGAACCACCTACGGACTCCTCGAACGAAAAAAGTTTTTTGTCGATGATATCCACTTTCATGATGCCACAAAACATGGGGCCCTGGCAATGCCTGAGACAACATGCCGTAGCTCCGGCGGGGGGATGTGCTTTTTTTTGACGAGGGCGCCCTAAACATCCCTGGCGGCCCTGACAGGTGAAGGGTAGGTTTTAGCCGGGGAAAAGCGGGAAATCCTCCAGGGCGACCTGGCTGGTGCTCAACGGCGACAGGGAGGTGTGAAGCCTATCTACCGCGCGCTGCGGTTCGTCGCCTCTTAGCAGGGAATAAAGCGAGGCGGCCTTGTAGCGCCCCTCGACGTTGGCACCCTCGGTAGAACCTACATGAACGTTGTAACGGAAAACGGTCCCGTGCAGTATCTCCTGTACCAGGAATTTCAAAACGTTGGCTTCAAAAAGGGGTTGGTACATCAGGTGATTGCTCACCGTTTTTTTGACTGATATGGCAAAGATAAAATCCGGGCCGGAGACAGTTCCCTCAAGAAGCTTGTAGGCATTTTCCAGCAATTTGATGTTTTCCACACTGAAAGATGCCACCTGGTTGACGAATGCCTCGTTGTTGGGTGTGTCGCAAGCTTTGAGCCGAATGCCGACCAGGTCGGGGCATACCAGCCTGAGCTCCATATCCTTGCTGTTCAAGGCATGCTGGAAATTGCCTATGTCAGCACGGGTTGCCTCGTCGAACAAGAGCTTGGTATCGTAATCTTGCGGCAGCCGGACTATGGCTATCTTTCCATCGGGTCGCGGCTCGGCACCCACGGGTTTACTCAAGGTTCGCGAGCGCCATTGTCCGGAGTCCATGTAATCATTCCAGGCGGCAGCCGCATTCCAGAGGGCGGCGGCTTCCAGCGCCTCGAAAATGTCGTCCTCCAGTTTGGCGATCGCATTCGGATAGAGGCTGAAATTGTCACCGAAGAGGTACTGGCCGGCATTGAGGAGGTTCGTCTTAAATTGCTGGAGATAATGGAAATACTCCCGTTTGGGTTGGGGGTCTTTGTCAGAGCCGGGAACAAATTCGTCGAAGGTGCAGGCAAGAGCCACCTGCTGTTTGAGTAAAAACGATGTCTGCCGCACATTGGCTGGATTTTGCCGACGGTCTTCAAGGCAATGGTCGTACTTGCAATTGGCACATTTGTCCGAATCGTACGTGTAGGACATCACCCTTCTCCCGTTAGATGCGGTTAAATCACTTGAGGACCCACAGGACGTGTTGTGAATCTGGAAAAACCGAGCCCCCACGACCAAGCCAGATCGCAAAACTCAGAATTTGCAGGAAGGCAACTATGGATGGTGTTTCTGGCAACGCCGGCAGTGAGGGCCTTGCCATCATGGCAGCTCCTGAGTCAGGCGCATGGTCTTCTACCTCCGTTTGCTGAGTCACACCGAGTAAGATTATAGATACCTTATTAAGTTTTGCAACTGGCCTGTTCGCCATCTTTTGCATCAGGCTCCATGGCTGTTTTCCCGATTTCGCCCTTCTGACCGGCGGCCCCGACCCGTACTGACACATTAAACCGATCACATAAAGTGTTTGACAACCTATCTGTCCGGTATAAAATAAGAGCACACTAATAATATACTTCCGCGAATGACAGCTCTTCTTGTTATACCGGCCGGGCTGCCGAAGGAAGTGCCTTCGGCAGCTTCGGCCGGTTTATTTTCCGGCTGGCATCGAGCAAGCTGCGCCCAGCGGCTGGACCACTCTTTACGCTGTACGGAGAAACCGATGAAGGACCGCTTCATTTTGCTGATTGAGGACAATGCGGACGATGCCTATCTCGCGATGCGTGTCATCGCTAAGGTCTGTTCCGATAAGGTGATCGTCGCGCGCGACGGTGAAGAAGCCAGCGAGTTACTGAATGAAATGGCGCGCAACGAGGCCCACAATAAGATCAGGCTGGTGCTTCTTGACCTAAAGCTTCCCAAAATCAGCGGGCTTGAGCTGCTGGAGACCATCAGGGCGACGCCCGCCCTGCGCCACCTTCCGGTCGCAGCGCTCACCTCTTCCGACAACGATCTCGACCAGAAACGCTGCAGGGAACTGGGGATCCTGGACTACATCTACAAACCGATGACCGCCGACCGGCTGCAAAAGCTGCTTGCCCGGGAGAAGGATGCCTGAATGGTGCGCCAGAACTCCAGCTTAGGTACCTGACATGGAACACTTGCCCCACGACGGCAGCAGGGTAAGCCTGCTCTATGTAGAGGATGAGATGGATGCGCGGGGCATGGTAAGCAAGATGCTTGTCATGAACTACCCGAACCTGCAGCTCTACGCCGCGGAAAACGGCCTGGTCGGGCTGGAACTGTACCGCGGGCACCGCCCGGACATCGTCATGACCGACATCAACATGCCGGTCATGGACGGCATCCGGATGTCGCGGGAGATCAGGGCAATCAACCCTGAGGCGCTCATCATAGCGGTGACGGCGCACAGCGACACGGCGTACCTCTTAAACGCCATCGAGATCGGCATCCAGCACTACGTGCTGAAACCGATCAATTACGACGTTCTCTTCGGGGCCATCGACAAGATTGTCGAGCAGGTCACGCTGAAGCGTCTGGTGGCCGAACAGAACCGGCGCATAGCCGAAAGCGAGCGGCAGCTCGCCCTGGCACAAAGGATTGCCCATCTGGGAAGCTGGCACTGGGACCTGCCCGAGGGGACCATGCGCTGGTCGGAGGAGCTGTTCCACATCTGCGGGATGGAGCCTGCGGCCGGCCCGGCCCCCTACCGGACCTTCCTGGAGAGGATCCACCCGCAGGACCGGGAAGATCTCGGGGCGCAGATCCGCCAGGCGGTGCAAAGGCGCGAGCCTCTGGCACCGCAATACTGCCGCGTCGTGCGCCCGGACGGCTCCCTGCGCACGACGCGGGTGGAGGCTGAGGTGGCGCTCGGTGCCGCCGGGGAACCGGTCTCGGTCATCGGCACCTGCCTCGACGTAACCGAACTGAAGCAGGCGGAGGCAGAAATCCGCTCCCTCACCGATGACCTGGAAAGGCGCGTGGCCCAGCGCACCTCGCTGCTCCAGGCGAGCCTCCAGGAGCTGGAGAGCTTCAGCTATGTCGTCTCCCACGACCTGCGCGCACCGCTGGCGAGGCTGGAGGGGTTTTGCCGGGCGCTTCTCGAGGACTGCGGCGACTGTATCAACCCGGACTGCAAGGGTTACGCCGAGCGCGCCGAGCGGGTGGTGCGGCAGATCAAGAGCATCATCGACGCCTTCAACGACCTGAGCCATTTCGCCAGGTGCACGATGGTCATCGAAGAGATCGATCTGAGCGTCCTGGCCCGTGGCATTGCCGACGGGTTTCGCCTGAGCGAACCGGAGCGCGAGGTGGATTTTGCCATTGAGGAGCGCTTGGTGGTAAGGGGTGACCGGCGCCTGTTGCAGATCGCTCTGGAGCACCTGCTCGGTAACGCCTGGAAATTCACCTCGAGAAAACCCAGGGCTCGCATCGAGTTCGGCTGTTCCGAGGCGGAAGGTATCCCGGTATATTTCGTGCGCGACAATGGAGCGGGCTTCAACATGAAATATGTCGCCAAGCTTTTCAAGCCGTTCCAGACCATTCACAGTCCCGGTGAATTCACCTGGAACGGGACCGCGATAGGTCTTGCCACGGTGCACTCCATTATCCTGCGCCACGGTGGCAGGATCTGGGCCGAGGGGGAAATCGACAGGGGGGCGACCTTCTCCTTCACCCTGGAGAAAAACCCGGAGTCGGGGAATTATCTGAGAGGCAATTGACCTAGGGCCATGGACTGTTCGAGGTTTCTCGGCTTTGAGCCATTGTTTCAGGGCTTCATCTGCTGACAGATGTCATTTCACTGTCCATTGGCCATTGTTAATTGGGTCCGCTGCCAAATCGCTTTCCAAAGGACGCTCATGTCTGGAAACGGCGACAGAGTAAAAATGACTTCCGGTGAGGATGCGAAGGCCCGTCTGGCGGCCATCGTGGAATCTTCGGTTGACGCCATCATCGGCAAGACGGTGCAGGGGGTCATCACCAGCTGGAACCGGGGAGCCGAGAGGATCTACGGCTACCCCGCCGGCGAGGTGATCGGACGGCACATCTCTTTGCTCGTACCGCCGGACCGCATGGACGAACTGCGCCAGGTGATGGACCGGGTCCGGCAGGGGATGCATGTCGAGCACCTGGAAACGGTGCGCCTCACCAAGGACGGGCGCCGCATCGACCTCTCCCTGACGCTCTCCCCGATCTGCGCTGCCGACGGCAGCCTCATCGGGGTTTCCACCATCGCCCGCGACATAACCGAGCGCACCCACCTGGAAAAGCTGCTGCGGGAGAGCGAAAAGCGCTACCACACACAGATCGAACTGGCCGCTGACGCCATCGTGGTTCACGAGAACGGGCGCTTTGTCTATGCCAACTGTGCGGCCCTCGGCATCTACGGCGCCGCATCGCTCCAGGATCTGCAGCAGGCGACCGTCCTCGACCTGGTGCATCCGGAGGAGCGCGCCACGGTGCAGGCAAGGATCCAGCACCTGCTGGACGGCGAGGAAATCCCGCTGCGCGAATGCAGGCTTTTGCGCCTGGACGGCCAGACCGTCCCGGTGGAGACCTCCTCCGTCATGATTGACTACCAGGGCAAGCCGTCCATCCAGGTGATCGCCCGCGACATCTCCGAGCGCAAACGGACCGAGGCTGAGCGCGAGAGACTTCTTAAGGAACTGGATCTCCAGCATGCCATGCTCGAGACCGTACTGCGCCAGATGCCGGTCGGGGTGATGATCGCCGAAGCCGGGTCGGGACGGATCATCTACAACAACGAAGCCTCCAACCAGATTTTCCGCAGCGAATTGCCGCCCATAGCGGGTTTCGCCGAATACGGGAACTGGCACCTCTACCGCCCGGACGGATCGCGACTTCCCCTGGAGCAGTATCCCATGGTCCGTGCGCTCCTTAACGGGGAGCGCACGGTCAACGAGGAGCTGAAACTGGAGCGCGGCGACGGCACTTTCGGAGTCGTCAGTGTCAACGCCGCCCCCATCAGCACCCCTTCCGGCAGCATCGTCTCCGGAGTGGTCACCTTCTCCGACGTCACGGACAAGGTCGCCGCAGCTCAGGCGCTGCACCAAAGCGAGGAGCGCCTCAAACTCGCGCTGGACGCCATCGGGATGGGATCCTGCCAGATGGACGCGCGCTCCGGCATCGGTGTCTGGAACCAGCAGCATTTCCTGCTCTTGGGGTATCCCGCTCCGCAAAACGCTTCCGGCCCGGCCCGTATCGACATGTGGCAAAGCCGCATCCACCCCGACGATCTGCGCCAGGTGAGCCAGGCTTTGGATCGGGCCCGCTCCGGCCGCACCCTGTGCAGATCCGAGCACCGCATCCTGCGCGCCGACGACGGCCGGGAAGTCTGGGTCAACGTCCTGGGACGCTTCTGCTACGCCCCCTCGGGTGAGGCCGACAGCTTCATCGGGGTCATCTTCGACGTGACCGAGCAAAAGGCCGCCATCGAAAAGCTTCGTGCGTCGGAGCTGCGGCTCCGCCTGCTCTTCGAGACCAGCGTGCTCGGCATCGTCTACCACGATGCCGAGGACAGGATCATCATGGCCAATGCCGCCATCAGGCAGCTCCTCGGCATGGGGGCCAAGGAGCTGCTGGGGAAAACCGTGCCGGAGTTGGGACTCACGCTGGAGCGGGAGGACGGCACTCCCTTCCCCGACGACGAGATCCCCTGCACGGTCGCCATGCGCACCGGCAGGGAAATCCGCAATGTCGTTTTGAAAGCAACCAATCAGAAGAGTTCGCAACATAGATGGCTCAGCATCAACTCGGTCCCCCTGTACCGGGCCGGAGCGGACCGACCCTACCAGGTCTACGCCACCTGCGAGGACATAACCGAGAGAAAGCGCGCCGAAGAGGCGCTGCGCGCGAGCGAGGCGAAATTCCGCTGGCTCTTCGAATCAAACCTCATCGCCATCTTCTTCTGGAACAGGGACGGCAAGATCACTGAGGCGAACCAGGCCTTCTGCGACTTGATCGGGTACACCCCCGGGGAATGCCAGGCGGGGAGGCTCAACTGGCTCGACTCCACGCCGCCGGAATTCTTCCCGAAGGATTTTGCCGCCGTCGAGGAGATCGTCGCCAACGGAGTCTGCAGGCCGTACCAGAAGGAATTCTTCAACCGCCAGGACGGGCACCGGGTGCCGGTGCTCTGCGCGGGCGCCAAAATGCTCGGGACCGGTAGTGAAGGAATGGGCTTCGCCATCGACCTGACCGAGCTGAAACGCGCCGAAAAGGCGATGCTGGAGAGCGAAAGGACCCTGAAACTCGCCGTCGATACCACGGGCCTCGGGACCTTCGACCTGGACCTGGTCACCGGCAGGATCTACTGGTCCGATATCGCCAAAAGGCATTTCGGGCTCTCTCCGGACGCCCCGGTGGACGCCGGAACCTTTCTGTTCGGGGTGCATCCTGAGGACCGCGCGGCCGTGGAGCGGAGCAGGGTGGAGGCGTTCCAACCGGCGGGTGGGGGGCGCTATGACGTCAAGTTTCGCTCCATAGGCATAGAAGACGGCAAGGAGCGCTGGATTTCGTCGCGCGGCCAGACCTTCTTCAATGAGGAGGGTGTGCCCATCCGCTTCGTCGGCGCCTGTCTCGACATAACGGACATCGTCCTGGCCGAGACCGCGCTCAAGGACGAGGTTGCCGAGCGGCTGCGAGCCGTGGAAGAGCTGCACCGGCAGGAGCAGATGCTGATCAGGCAGGGGCGCCTGGCGGCTCTGGGCGAGATGATCGGCAACATCGCCCACCAGTGGCGCCAGCCCCTCAACACCCTCGCGCTCATCGTCCAGGAGCTCCCCTGGTACTTTGACCACGGCCAGTTCAGCAAGGAGTACCTGGACGCCAACGTGATCCGGGCCATGCAGGTGATCAACCACATGTCCAAGACCATCGACGGATTCAGGAATTTCTTCGAGCCGAACAAGGAGAAGGTCAGCTTCCTGGTCTGCGAGGTGCTGGCCCAGACGGTCTCCATCGTCGAGGCCGCCTTCCACGAACTGAAGCTGGCGATCGAGGTGCATGCCGACGCGGAGGTCCTGGTCAACGGCGTTCCCAACGAGTTCTCCCAGGTGCTCCTCAACATCCTGATGAACGCCAAGGACGCCCTGCTGGAGCGCAGGGTGGTGGAGCCCCGGGTCGTGGTGAGGCTCTTTAGGGAAGGGGGGAAGGCGGTGCTGACCATCGCCGACAACGCCGGGGGGATCCCGCTTGCGATCCTGGACAAGATCTTCGATCCCTACTTCACCACCAAGGGGCCCGACAAGGGGACCGGGATCGGGCTCTTCATGTCCAAGAACATCATCGAGAAGAACATGAACGGCACGCTGAGCGTGCGCAACACCACAGAAGGGGCGGAATTCCGCATAGAGGTCTGAAATGGCACACTTTCCTTACTCCATCAAGGACATCGCCCTTCTGTACGTGGAGGACGAGCCTGAGGCGCGCAACATGCTGAGCCGCATGCTGGCCGTTAACTACCCGGGCCTGCGGCTCCACGTGGCAGAGCACGGCGAGACGGGTCTGGAGCTGTTCCGGGAATACCGGCCGCAGATCGTCCTCACCGACATCAACATGCCGGTCATGAACGGCATCCAGATGGCCCGGGAGATGCGGGCCATCGAGCCCGAGGTGATCCTCGTCGCCGTGACCGCGCACTCCGACACCTCCTACCTGTTAAGCGCCATCGAGATCGGCATCCACCACTACGTGCTCAAGCCGGTGAACTACGTGGAGCTCTTCGGCGTCATCGACGGGGTCCTGGAGAAGCTCATCCTGCAGCGGCTGGTGCACGAGCAGGACGCAAAGATCCGCAGCCGCGAACAGCAGCTCTCCGAGGCGCAGAAGATCACCCACCTGGGGAGCTGGGAGTGGGATGCGGCAAGCGACCAGGTGGTCTGGTCCGACGAGCTGTACCGCATCCTAGGGCTGGAGCCCGAGGAGATTGGCGCTTCCTGCCAGGCCTTCCTGCAAAGGGTGCACCCGGAGGACCGCGCTGCCCTGGAGGAGTCGCTGAAAAGTGCCTTCCAGAACGGGGAGCCCCAGGTCTCGCACTACTTCCGCCTGCTGCGCCCCGACGGCTCGACGCGTGTCGTCCGCGCCCAGTCGGAAACCGTGTGCGACCGGTCCGGTCAGCCGGTCTCCATGGTCGGATCCTGCCACGACGTGACTCTACTCAAGGGGGCGCAGGAGGAACTGCTCGCCTCGGAACAGCGCTTCTTTAAGATCTTCCAGGCTACCCCGGATCTCTTGAGCATCGCCAGGGTATCCGACGGCAGCTACCTGGAGGTGAACGAGGCGTTCCTGCGGGACCTGGGCTACCGGCGCGACGAGGTGATCGGGCGCCGCGAGCCTGAACTCGGGGTCTGGTCGCGGGAAAGGGAGCGCCAGGGGATGCTGGAGGCTGTCGAGGAGCTGGGGGAGTTGAGCGACCTGGAGGTGCACTTCAGGGCCCGTTCGGGCCGGGAGGTCGCGGGGCTCCTTTCGGCGCAGTTCCTGGAGATCAGCGGCCAGCGCTGCATCCTCACGCTCTTCAAGGACATCAGCGAGCGCAAGCGTATGGAGGAGGAGCTGGTCCGGCTCGCCGCGATCGTGGAGTCCTCCGACGACGCCATTATGGCGACCGATCCCGACGGCATCATCACCATTTGGAATGCGGGGGCCGAGAAGCTCTTCTGCCTTTCGTCCGGTGAAATCAAGGGAAAGCACCTGACCACACTGGCGCCCCCCGAGGGGCGCGACCACCTGGCGAGGCTCTGCCGGGGGAGCGCCCGGGAAGGGCAGGCCACCCATCTCGACCTGGTGCACCAGAGAAGGGACGGCAGGCAAATCAATATCTCGCTCAGCCTCTCCCCGCTGCGCAACGCCGAGGGGGGCAGTGTCGGCCTGTCAGGGATCGCGCGCGACGTGACCCGGCGCACCAAGCGGGAAGAGACCATCAAGCACCAGGCCCTGCACGATCCACTGACCGATCTCCCCAACCGCAAGCTGTTCATGGATTTCCTCGCCCTCGAGCTCGCCCAGGCGCGCCGTAACAGGAAAAATCTGGCAGTCCTCTTCCTGGACCTGGACCACTTCAAGCAGATCAACGACACCCTGGGTCACGCGGCCGGCGACCTCCTGCTGCAGTCCGTAGGGCAGCGGCTCAAAGGGTGCGTCCGGGAGTCGGACACCGTGGCGCGCATCGGAGGGGACGAGTTCAACATCCTGATGCCGGATTTAAACCAGACCGACGACGTCGGCACGGTGGTCGGCAAGATCATGGGGGTCTTCGAGGCACCCTTCCTGCTCGACAACGTCGAAGTCAAGGCGACCACCAGCGTCGGGGTGAGCATGTTCCCGGCGGACGGCAACAGCAGTTCGGACCTGGTGTTGAAGGCAGACTCCGCCATGTACATCGCCAAGCAGAAATGCGGCAACGCCTACCAGTTCTACAACGACGAAATCAACGAGCGCACCGTTAAACGCCAGAAAATGGAGCGCCAGTTGAGGCAGGCCGTGCAGCTGGACCAGATGGAGCTGGTGTTCCAGCCGCTGGTGCGCATTGCTACCGGGAAGGTCGTGGGAGCCGAGGCTCTCCTCAGGTGGCGCCATCCCGAGGAGGGACTCCTGCTCCCCGCCCAGTTTCTCGGTATTGCCGAGGAAACCGGCGCCATCGTTTCCCTCGGGGAGTGGTCGATCCGCGCCGCCTGCGCCCAGATGAAAAAGTGGCAGGACCGGGGGCACCTCTTCACGGTCACGGTGAACCTCTCCAACCGCCAGTTCCAGCAGCCCAATCTGGTCGAGATGACCTGCGATCTGCTGGGTCAAACGGGACTCGACCCGCGTGCGCTCGAGCTAGACGTCACCGAGAACGCCATCATGGACGACATGGTTGCCTCGATCCGGAACATGCGGCAGTTGACCGAACTAGGCGTGAAATTCTCCGTGGACGATTTCGGGGTCGGCTCCTCCTCCCTGCAGTGCATAAGCCAGCTTCCCATCGAACGGGTGAAGATTGACAAGAGTTTTATCAAGGACATCCTGACCCAGTCCAACGACCTCGCCGTTGTGAACGCGGTGATCTCCATGTCCCATAACCTGCGCATGAAGGTGAACGCCGTCGGGGTGGAGTCGCAGGAACAGCTGAAGCTGATCCGCGACAATGGCTGCGACGAGGCGCAGGGCGACCTGATCGGTCGGCCGCTTCCGGCCGCCGAGTTCGAGCAGCTGGTGGCGAACATGTGAGCGGACGGCGTCCTTTCCACTCGACCCCCCTCCCCCCTCGCGGGGGAAGGGCACATCATACCCCGCCCCATCTCGCCACGCCTCCTTGCCTCGCCCCCGATATCTGTTATAACTTCGCTTAGCGCCCCCGTGCGCGACGCCTGGCCGACAGGGCGCATTCCATCCTTGGAGACACCATGCACAACCCCGACCCCGATCCCTCCGGACTCATCCCACCCGAACGCGACGCCTGCGCCATTATCTGCTATCTCAACAAGGCCGGGCGTGCCACTCACGGCAACGTGCAGCGCACCATCGAGGCGCTGGTCAAGATGGGGCACCGGGCCGGTGAGATTAACGGGGAGGGGGACGGCTGCGGCATTCTGACCGATATTCCCCGGCAGCTGTGGAGCGAGACCCTCTCCGGAGGTGGCCGGCAGCCGGATCTGGTTCAGCAGGCGGGTTTCGCCGTCGGGCATTTCCTTTTGGACCGGGCGCAGCTCTCCCGGGAGCCCGGGCTGCAGCCGAGGATACTCGAGGCGCTTCGTGGCGCCGGCTGCACCGTGCTGGCCGACCGCCCGGCGCCGGTGCGCAGCGAGGTGCTGGCGGCCCGCGCCCGGGTCTGCGAGCCGGTCCTCTGGCAGGTGGCGCTCCTTTTGGGCGGACCCGAGACCTCGGCCGCGCCGCTTTTCGCGCTGCAACTCGCCCTTGAGCGCGAGTTCCCGGTCCAGGTCGCCTCGCTCTCCTGCGACGTGGCCGCCTACAAGGTGCACGGGGCGCCGGAAATCCTCCCGCGTTACTACCCCGAGCTGAAACGGCGCGATTTCCTCTCCTCGGTGACCATCGGGCACAGCCGCTATTCCACCAACACCATGCCGACAGTGCTGCGTGCCCAGCCCTTCTCCCTTTTGGGACACAACGGCGAGATCAACACCATCGCCCGGCTGCGCGAGGAGGCGCGCATGCTCGGCATAGAGCTTTCCCCGGGGGGGTCGGACTCCCAGGACCTGAACCGGACCCTGGAGGGGCTCATCTGCTGCTTCGGCTTCACCCTTTTCGAGGCGATGGAGCTGGTCTTCCCTCCGGTCTTCAGCGCCATGGACCGGATGGAGCCCGAGCTCGCCGCGATGTACGGCTTCTTCCGGCGTTTTCTGAGTGCTAGCGCCCAGGGACCCGCCGCCATCATCGCCCGGCACCGCGAGCAGTGCGTCTTCAGCGTAGACGCCATGGGGCTCAGGCCGCTTTGGGTGGGCGAGACGGACGAGGAGATCTTCGCCTCCTCGGAACTGGGTGTGGTTCCCCACGAGGAGATCCTGGCCGACCCCAAGCCGCTCGCCCCTGGTGAGAAGCTCGGGGTGCGGCTCTTCCCGGGGGCGCCCCCCCTGGTGTTCCAGCACCACGAGCTGCGGCGCGAGATCCTGGCCGTTTTCCGGCGCCGCACCAACCTGTCGGCCCAGGCCAGAAGCCTCGCCAAGGGTTCAGAACTCGCCCGGCAGGCCGGGGAGGGGGCCTTGTCGCGGTCCGTGGGCAAGGGGGGAGAGCTGGTGCGGGAGAACCTGCTGGCGGCCCTCGCCTGGAAGTCGACCGACGTGCAGAACCTGGCAGAGATGGCCCGCATCGGTCAGGACCCGATAACCTCGCTGGGGTACGACGGACCGCTCGCCTCCCTGTCCCAGTCGCGCCAGAACCTCTCGGACTACTTCAAGGAACAGGTGGCGGTGGTGACCAACCCCGCCATCGACCGGGAGCGCGAGGCGGAGCACTTCTCCACCCGGGTCTATCTGGGGCCCCGCCCCTCGCTGCGCGCCCCGTACCCCCGTGGGATCGAGCTCTCCCTGCCGCTGCTTCTGGGGGGGGCGCGGCCCGGGGAGAGCGCCGGGGGCGACCCGCTGGCGGCCGAGTTCGGCACCTGCACCCTGGAGGCCCTGCAGCTGGGGGCGGGCCGGGGCAAGAGCCGGGTGCTTTCCTGCTGCATCAGCCGGGGCGAGACCCTGGCCGAAGCGCTGGAGCGGATCACCCGACACGCTGTCGTCGCGGTCTGCCAGGGGGTGACGCTGCTCGTTCTGGATGACGCCCTGGCCTTTTCCCGGGACCACGCATTTCTCGACCCGTACCTGGCGGTCGCGGTCCTGCACAAGGCGCTCAAGGAGACCGCAACCACCGCCGGAGCGAGCCTCAGGCGCCGCGCCTCCCTCGTGGTGCGCTCCGGGGCGCTCAGGAACCTGCACGACCTGATCTTCGCCCTCGGGATGGGGGCCGACGCGCTCTGCCCCTACCTGATCTGGGAACAGGGGTGCGCCGAGGAACACGGCATCCGCAACCTGCTCGGGGTGCTGGGGCGCGGCCTGGAAAAGGTGATCTCCACCATGGGTACCCACGAGATCGGGGGGTACGGCAAGTACTTCGCCTCCATCGGCCTGGGGCCACAGCTGGTAGAGATCTTCGAAACTCCGAACTTCTGTGGCAGCGGGCGCGGCGGGCTCACCCTGGAAGCGCTCGAGGCGGAGCACCGCTCCCGGAGCGCCGTCGCGCTCAGCCGCGCCATTGAGCCGATCCCGGTGCAGTTCAGGCTCTACCCGCGCATCTGGAAGATGGTGGGGCAGGTCGCCAAGATGGAGGAGAGTTATGCCGACCTCTCCCGGCTGATCCAGAACCTGGAGAACGAGCACCCGCTCGCCATCCGGCACCTGGTCGATCTCTGCTGCCAGGAGGAGCTGAGCGTCGACCCGGAGGAGGTGGACACTGCGGTAGGCTCCCACGACATGCCGATCGTTTTCTCCGCCATGAGCTTCGGCTCTCAGGGGGAGACCCCGTTTCGCATTTACGCCGAAGCGGCGCGCCGGCTCAACATCGTCTGCATGAACGGTGAGGGTGGGGAAATCGCAGACCTGCTCGGGTGCTACCGCGCCAACCGCGGCCAGCAGATCGCCTCGGGGCGCTTCGGGGTCACCATGGAGTTTCTCAACTCCGTCGACATCCTGGAGATCAAGGTGGGGCAGGGAGCCAAGCCCGGCGAGGGGGGGCATCTCCCCGGCTTCAAGGTGACGACGAAGATCGCCGCGGCCCGAAACGCCACCCCCGGGGTGTCGCTCATCTCCCCCTCCAACAACCACGACATCTACTCCATCGAGGATCTGGCCCAGCTCATCGAGGAGCTGCGCACCGCGAACCCGACGGCCCGCATCTCGGTGAAGGTGCCGGCCGTGGCGGGGATCGCGGCGATCGCCCTGGGGATCGTCAAGGCCGGCGCCGACATCATCACGGTGAGCGGCTACGACGGCGGCACCGGGGCCGCCCGCAAACATGCGGTGAAGTTCGTGGGGCTCCCCGCCGAGATCGGGGTGCGCGAGGCGCACCGGGCGCTGGCCGAGGCCGGGATGCGCCACCGGGTGGAGCTTTGGGCCGACGGGGGAGCGCGCACCGGGCGCGACGTGGTGAAGCTGATGCTCTTGGGGGCGAACCGGGTCGGCTTCGGCACCATGGCGATGGTGGTCATCGGCTGCACCACCTGCCGCGGCTGCCACCTGGGGACCTGCCACGTCGGCATCGCGACCCAGATCGAGTCGGCGGAGGAGGCCGAGATCCGCGGGATGAAGCGCTTCGTGCCGCGCGTCCTAGAAAACGGCGTCATCTACGAGACCACCTTCTTCCGGGCCCTGGCGCGCGAGATAAAGATCCTGACGGCCAAGCTCGGTTTCCGGCGCACCCAGGAGCTGGTCGGGCGCGCCGACCTCCTGCAGCAGACCCGGGGCCTGGACCGGCTCGACCTCTCCGACCTCCTGGCTCCCCCGGTCCAGGGGGACCTGCGCCCGTTCGAAAGCGAGGTGCGCATCATCCGCAAGCCGCTCAACTACCTGACCTCCCTTATCTCCGGGCTGGTAGCCGGCGCCTTCGAGGCCGGCGACGAGCGGGTGCGCTACGACGACGACTCCGCGACCAGTTCGGACCGCGCCATCGGCACCCATCTGGCCGGCACCATGGTGCGCGGCTGGCAGCAGGGGCGCTTTTCCTCCGGCTGCGAGGCGTTGCTCCATTTTCATCACGACTCCGTCCCCGGCAACGGCCTGGCCGCCTTCACGGTGCCAAGAATCGCCATACGGGTGGAGGGGGGTGCCCAGGACGGGGTCGGCAAATCGACCCGTGGGGGAAAGATCGTGATCCTCAAGGGGGAGAACCGCTCCGGGGTGCGGGTGGGGGGCTCGGTCGGCAAGGGGCTTGCCTACGGGGCCCTGGGGGGGACTTTCATCATCCAGGGGGACGCGGACAGCCGCGCCTGCATCAGGCTCTCCGGCGCCGACGTGGTGTTGGGCGGCCGGATCCGGGTGCCGCTCGACGACACCCTGGGCAACCTGGCCGGGCGCGCCAACCTGAAGGGGTTTGCCTGCGAGTACATGACAGCCGGTCGCGTAGTGGTGCTGGGCGACCCCGGCCCCTGGCTCTGCTCCGGGATGACCGGCGGCGTGGTCTACTGCCACCTGGACCTCGACTTGGGGTTCGATCGTGCTGCGCTGAGACGCAGGCTGGCGCGGGGTGCGGATGTGGAGATCCGGGATCTGGACGAGAATGACGTGGCGCAACTGGAGCAGCTGTTGGGGAAGTACGGCAGGGAGCTCTATCACTCCCACCAGGAGGAGGAGGCGGACTGGCTCGCCGGCGTGGTCGCGCGAGCCCGCAGCCGTTTCGTCAAGATCGTGCCGGAAAAATCCGTGGCCATGCCCAACAGCACGGAGTAAGGATGAGGCCGGCCGGGAAACGCCAGTCTCCCACGCCGGCCAGGAATCGGCAAACTGTTTCGATGCTACCCCTCCTCACGGACCTCACGGAGGGGGAATTTGTCACAGCCCCCATTCGTCAATTGTCAACGTGCCTCTTTCGAAGGGGACATTATGCCCTGGAATCAACCCTTTTGCTTTGTGGTCTTGCCGTTTGGAAAAAAAGGTGCCACCGGGCGGAGCATCGACTTCGACCCGGTGTACCAGCGGCTGGTAGCTCCGGCGGTACGCGACGCGGGACTCGAACCGGTCCGGGCCGACGACAGCAGGTCCGGCGGCATCCTCCAGAAGCAGACCTTCGAACCGCCGTCGCTCTGCGATTACCTGGTCGCCGATCTCACCACCGCCAACGCGGGTGTCTACTATGAACTCGGGGTGAGACATGCGGTCCGGCCCCGCGCCACGGTGCTGATCTGTGCCGCTAAAAGCTCCCAGATCCCTTTTGACGCGGACAAGCTCGGTGCGCTCCGCTACCGGATCTCCGCCCAGGGGCTGCCGGAGCACGAGGCGAAGTACCGCACCCTATTGTCCGACCGCCTGAACGCCGCGCGCGGCGGCTCCACCGACAGCCGGTCTTTCAACTGGTGCCGGACCACCCCAACCTAGCCAAGACCTATGTAGTTGAACTGCGCCAGAGGCTGGCCAAGGCCAGGCGCAGCACCGGGGTCGCGGTCCGGGAGGTGGAAGCCCGCATCGGCAACCTGGCCGAAGCTGAGTCGGGGGTGGTGATCTTTCTGCTTTTGTTCTACCGTGCGGTGAACTGGCGGAGCGAGATGATCGACCTGCTGCGGCGCATGCCGCCGGTGCTGGCCAGCACCGCGCTGGTGCAGGAGCAGCTGGGGCTCGCCCTGAACCGGGTAGGGCGGGGCGAGGAGGTGGAACTGGTGCTGCGGGACGTGATCTACCGGCTGGGTGCGAGCACCGAGACCTATGGCATCCTCGGCCGGGTGCTTAAGGATCGCTCGGAGCAGGAACTAAACGCCGGGGCAAAGGAGCCTGACAAAGAGCTGCTGGAGCGGGCCGCCGACGCCTATCTGAAGGGGTTCGACTCGGACTGGCGCGACGCCTACCCCGTCAACGCGGTGACCCTGATGGAGCTCAAGGAGCCTCCCGACCCGAGGCGCCGCGAGATTGTGCCGGTGGTTTACTACGCCGTAGAACAGCGTATCCGGAGCGAAGCGGCGGATACGCTGGGATTATGCTGCCTTGTTGGAGCTGAAGGTGCTGGCCAAGGACGAGGCCAAGGGGTCGACACCCTGGGGCGCAGCATCGTCTGGGTGCGCGAATCCTGGGAGGCCAGGACCACCGCCAGGGACCTGCGGCTGATCAGGGAGGCGCGGCAGCGGCGCGAGGGAGACCCCGCCCTGGGCGGAGGGGCCGAGTCCGAACTGCTGCCGGCCGCGGAACGCGGCACGGCACGCCCCTGGAAGCGGGAGGGAAACAAAACTCGGGCTACTTGCCGAAGGCCTGGAGAAACTGCGGCAGCAAAAGCGGCGCGTCGCACTTGATCGCCCCGCTCAAAAAGTCCATGATCCCCGGGCGGTAGCCGCCGTTCCAGATCCGGCCGAACATCTCCGCGCCGGTCTTGCAGGAACAGTCGAGCTCTCCGGAACCTTTACCCCTCTCTACGGCATAGGATTCTGCGTCGATAGTGACTGTGATCGGCGCCTCGTCAACTGAGAAAAAAAAGGAAGTCTTCTGCGCGAAGACCCCTTTTCTGAATAACGGTTCCATCTCTGCTATAATTGCCTCAACCACGTACCCTCCTCATTGCAGTTTTTACATCTTTGAACGCCGAGATAGTATTGGAACAGGGCTACCCTTGTCAAATGTATTAGAAGAAATTTTGGGTCATGGTCTACATGGAAAAGTTTTGAACGATATCCGTCTCCGGGCATCTCTCGGGAGCCAGTCTCCCAAATCCGCTACTACTGCGGGTTCGCGTCGCGCCCCTACCTTTCGCTTTGAACTTGACATGCACGTTAAGGATATATATCTTTGAATCAGAGAGTGTTCTCGTGCCGGTCTGAGAATGGGTACCCGAATGGACCAGATCCCGTACCAAACTATTCCCGACATGCTGAGGCAGCATGCGGTGAAGTTCGACGCGCACCCTGCGATCAAGTTCCGAAAGCAGGGGAGTTACGTCGTCCTGAGCTATGCGCAGTATTACAACCGCGCTCTCATGGTGGCGCGTGGCCTACGCCGGGTGCGGGTCGAGCCGGGCGACAAGGTCGCCATCCTTTCGGAAAACCGTGCCGGCTGGGTCATCGCCGACATGGGGATACTCTGCGCCGGTGCTGTCACCGTGCCCATTTACCCCACCAACACCCCCGAACAGGTCGCCTACGTCCTCACCCATTCCGAAGCAAAGCTGGTCTTCGTTTCCAGCAAGACCCAGTACCGCAAGCTTTTGAAATACCGTGACGCGCTCCCCGCGCTGCAGCTCGTGGTCTCCTTCGAGCGCTTTCTCGGTGACCCCGCGCTGCCGGTAACCACCTTCTACCAGCTCTCCGAAATCGACGACCCGATTCTCGAAGAGGAAAGGGCCGAGATCGAGGGGGTCATGGACGGCATCTCCCCCGATGCACTGATGACCCTGATCTACACCTCGGGGACCACCGGCATACCGAAGGGGGTGATGCTCACCCACCGGAACATACTTTTCGACATCTGGTACACCGTGAAAAAGGCCGGTGTGCTCGGTGACCACGAGGTGCTGCTCAGCTTTCTGCCGATCAGCCACGTATTGGAGCGGAGCATCGGCTACTACTTGCCCATCCTGATCGGGGGGCTGATCGCCTTTGCCGACAGCTTCGAGAAGATCGCGGAGAACATGGTCGAGGTGAAACCGTCCCTGATAGTGAGCGTCCCGCGGCTCTTCGAGAAGATCTACTCACGCATCTTTGAGAGCGTGCACCAGTTGTCACTGTTCAAGCGCACCATGTTCCGTCGCGCCCTTGCCATAGGCAGGCGTTATGTGTACGCGACCTACATAGACAGGAACGCGAGCCTCTGGCTGAGAGTGAAGTACGGCGTCGCGGACCGCATCATCTTCAGCAAACTGCGCCAACGCTTCGGCGGCAACCTGAAGCTCTGCTGCTGCGGCGGCGCGCCGCTGGACAAGAACATCAACGAATTTTTCTGGATCATCGGCATCCCCATCATCGAGGGGTACGGACTTACCGAGACGAGCCCCGTGGTCTGCATCAACAATTTTCAGGAACTTCGTTTCGGGTCGGTCGGCACCCCCCTGGAATCGACTGAAATCACCGCCGCCGCCGACGGCGAGGTGCTGATCAGGGGGCCACAGGTGATGGTCGGTTACTACAGGGATCCGGACGGGACCCGTGAAGTGTTTCAGAACGGCTGGTTCAGGACGGGTGACATCGGGTATCTCGAGGACCGCTTTCTCTTCATAACGGACCGGAAGAAGGATATCATCATCACCGCGGGTGGCAAGAACATCGCTCCGCAGCCGATCGAGAACCTGCTGAAGCGGGATAAGTACATCTCCCAGGCCTTCGTCTACGGGGACCGCAAGCCGTATCTGACGGCAGTCCTGGTGCCGACCATCGAGCGCCTTCTGGAGTTCGCCCTGGAGAAGAACATCAACTACAACGACCTCGACGACTTGGTGGTGCACGAGCCGGTGCTTAGGCTCTACCAGCAGCGGGTGGCCGCCGTCAACGACGGCCTGGCCCAGTACGAAACCATCAAGAAGTTCGTGCTGCTGCCGCGGGATTTCAGCATGGATGCCGGTGAACTCACCCCGACCTTGAAGCTGAAGCGCAAGGTGATCGGCGAGAACTACAAGGAAAAGATCGAGCAGATGTACGCAGGCACGGAATACTGATCGAAAAGAGAGAAACAACGCCCCCGGGAGAAAACGATGAGACAGATCAACAAGGTGGCAGTTTTAGGGGCCGGCGTCATGGGAGCGACCATTGCCGGACATCTCGCCAACGCCGGCATCGAGGTGTTGCTGCTCGACATCGTTCCCGGCGAGCCCAACGAGGCCGAAAAGGGGGCCGGGCTCGGTACCGGCGACCGCGCGGTGCGCAACAGGATCGCCGCGCAGGGGCTCGACGCGCTGTTGTTCATGAAACCGGCTTCCCTGTACCTCCCAAGCTACGCCGCCTGCATCGAGGTGGGCAACTTCGAGGACGACATGGGGAGGCTTAAGGAGTGCGACTGGGTCATCGAGGTGGTCCTCGAGAATCTGGAGATAAAAAAGCGGCTCTTCGCCGATAGGGTGATACCCAACCTGAGAGAGGGGGCGATCCTCTCCACCAACACCAGCGGGCTTTCGGTGAACGCCCTGGCGCAGACGCTCCCCGAGGCGGTGCGTCGCAGCTTTCTGGTGACCCATTTCTTCAACCCGCCGCGCTACATGAGGCTCGTCGAACTGGTGGGGTGCGCCGAGACCGACCCGGAGCTGGTCGCCTTCATGGCGAGGTTTCTCGGCACCAAACTTGGCAAAGGGGTGGTCTACGCCAAGGACACCCCGAACTTTATCGCCAACCGGATCGGCACCTACGCCGGCGCGGTGACCGGCCGGCACATGGTGGAGATGGGGCTGAGCGTCGAGGAGGTCGACGCCATCACCGGCCCGGCCCTGGCGCGTCCCAAGACAGCGACCTTCGCCCTATGGGACCTGGTCGGCATCGACACCGTCGTGCGGGTGCTGGCCAACAGCTACCAGCTCTTGGTGAACGATGAGGAGCGCGAGGTCTTCAAGGTCCCCGAGAGCATCCAGCGGATGGTCGACGCGGGGCTCACCGGCAAGAAGGCGAAAAAGGGGTTTTACAAGCGGGAAACGGTGGACGGCGAGAGCGTCAAGCTCTACTACGACTACCGGGACGGGAGCTACCGCCAAAGCTCGTCACCGAAGTTCGCCTCGGTGCTCGCCACTAAGCAGATCGACGAGCCCGGGGAGCGCGTGAAGACGCTTTTGGAGGGAAGCGACCAGGCCGCCCAATTCGCCTGGAGGAGCCTGCGCGACACCCTGATCTACGCGGCCAAGAGGATCCCCGAAATAGCTGACGACGTGGTCAACGTAGATAACGCCATGAAATGGGGGTACAACTGGGAACTCGGCCCGTTCGAGATCCTCGACGCGCTGGGCGTCGCCAATTTCGTGGCGCGCGCGGAAGGGGAGGGGGTCGCCGTCCCGGGGCTTCTCAAAGGGGTGCAGAGCTTCTACAGGACCGAGGCGGGGAAACGCTACTACTACAGCATTTCGGACCGGCAATTCAGGGAAATCGCGCGTCCCGCCGCAAGGGTCTCGCTCACCCTTTTGAAGGGGGCCGGAGCAGTCGCCGAGCAGAATAGCGCGGCCAGCGTGCTCGATTTGGGCGACGGCGTCTTCTGCCTGGAGTTCCATTCCAAGATGAACACCATTGGCGCCGAAACCCTCGGCATGGTCCACAAGGCGATCCGGCGCGCCGAAAAGGACGGCCTCGCCCTGGTCATCGCCAACGAGGGGCCGATGTTTTCCGCCGGGGCCAACCTGATGCTTCTGGCCATGGCCATCGCCGAGGGTGCCTACGACGAGATCGCCCTCATGGTCAGAAACTTCCAGAAGGCGATGATGGCCATCAAATACTGCAAGATTCCGGTGGTGGCGGCACCGCACAACCTGGCCATGGGAGGGGGGTGCGAGACCTGCCTGCACGCCGACGCCATCAATCCGCACGCCGAGACCTACATGGGGCTGGTGGAGATCGGCGTGGGCCTCCTGCCGGCCGGCGGCGGCACCAAGGAGATGGCGATCCGCGCCATCCAGCTTGCCGAGGAAAACGGAGCCGAACTGACCCCCTTCATCTTCAAGAACTACCAGAACATCGCCATGGGCAAGATCAGCAGCTCGGCCGCCGAGCTGTACGGCATGGGGTATCTGCGCCAGGGCGATACCATAACCATGGACATCGAGCAGCGCGTCCATGATGCCAAGCAAAGGGCGCTTACCCTGGCCGCCAACTACCGCCCCTGCCGGCCGCTCACCGGTCTCAAGGCGCCCGGACGCAGCATCGCCGCCAGCATCAAGGCCCAGCTCTGGAACCTGGAGCAGGGGGGCTACATTTCCGCGCACGACAGGTACCTCGCCTCGGGGATCGCCGACGTGATCACCGGAGGGGACATCCCGGCCGGCACGCTGATTAGCGAGGAGTACCTCCTGGAGCTGGAGCGCGAGGCCTTTCTCAGGTTCTGCGGCCAGAAGAAGAGTGCCGAAAGGATCCAGCACATGCTGAAAAAGGGGAGGGCGCTGAGAAACTAGAAACAGTTGACAATGGACAACGAGAAGACAAAAGACGGATGATGATTGACGAGGTGCAGGTAAGTAGGCCTTTTGGCAAAACACCGGCTCTGCCGATGTGACTATAAAAGGCTATGCGGTTCCTGCGTGATGCCTCTTAAGGCCGGTCATTAATCCTGGCGTCGTATTTTTTTTGGACGTTGCGACCCTGCTACAACAGGCGGTAGGTAGCGTCACCAGAATTTGGCGATGCTTTACAGCCCCTTTAAGGGGCTTTCCTCAAGGCGCCTGCTATGCAGGTGGTGCGTGACTGGTAATTCACAGCAGCCGGCGACTCCCTCACCCCGGCCCTCCCGGAGGGCGAGGGAGCATTTGGAGGACCCAGCCCTTAGAACCCCTCGCCCTCCGGGAGAGGGGCAAGGGGGAGGGAGATGCCACGAGGTGATGTTCAGAGGACTTTGGAGGATACGATGGGAAACGCGTACATTCTGGCAGCCTTCCGTACCCCGGGTACCAAGGCGAAAAAAGGAAAATTGAAAGACGTGCGCCCCGACAACCTGGCCGCCGCTGCCATCAAGGGGCTCCTGGAGAGAACCGGCGTGGACCCGGCGGGAATCGACGACGTCATCATGGGGTGCGCTTTCCCGGAGGCCGAGCAGGGGATGAATATGGCCCGCATTGCCGCCCTCAAGGCCGGCGTTCCGTACCAGGTGCCCGCCCAGACCGTGAACCGCTTCTGCTCCTCGGGGCTGCAGACCATCGCGTCTGCGGCCGAGCGGATCATGGCCGGTTTTGCCCACTGCATCGTGGCCGGAGGGGCCGAGAGCATGACCATGATTCCGATGGGGGGGAACAAGTTCAGCGCCAACCCGGGGCTGGTTGCCTCCTGGCCCGAATCGTTCGCCTCCATGGGGATCACTGCCGAGCTGGTCGCCGCCAAATACGGCATCTCGCGCGCAGACCAGGACGCCTTCGCCGCGGCCAGCCACCAAAAGGGGGCCGCAGCCATAGGTGAGGGGAGGTTCGAGGGTGAGATAATCCCCGTCGAGGCCGACAGCTGCCAGCTTGTGCACGGGAAGATGACCTGCTCCAGGGAGCTGGTCACCCGGGATGACGGCGTGCGGGTCGACACCACCGCCGCCGCGCTCGCCAGGCTGAAGCCCGCCTTCAAGGCAGACGGCACGGTGACCGCCGGCAACTCCTCCCAGATGACCGACGGTGCCGCCGCGGTGCTGGTGGTCTCCGAGGAGTTCCTGCAAAAAAGCGGAGCTATGCCGCTGGCCCGTTTCTTAAGCTTTGCCGTCAAGGGGGTGCCGCCCGAGCTGATGGGGATCGGCCCGATCGAGGCGATCCCCGCTGCGCTTCGGTTGGCCGGGCTGGGTTTGCAAGAAATCGGCCTTTTCGAGCTGAACGAGGCCTTCGCCGCGCAGTCACTTGCCTGCCTGCGGGAGCTAGGTCTCGATCCTGCGCGCGTCAACGTGAACGGTGGCGCCATAGCGCTCGGCCACCCGCTCGGCTGCACCGGCGCCAAGCTGACCGCAACCCTCTTGCACCAGATGCAGCGCTCCGGCGTGCGCTACGGCTGCGTCTCCATGTGCATCGGCGGCGGCATGGGCGCGGCCGGGATCTTCGAGAAGATGTAAGAACAACATTGATTCAAACGAGGTGCCTCATGACGGCAAAAATTTTCAAAGGCGCGGAATACCTGGTTGTCGAGATTTCCAAGGACGATGTCTTCATACCGGAGGATTTCAGCGATGAACAAAGGGAGATCGGGCGCACCACGGAAATGTTCGTGGCGAACGAGGTGCAGCCGCTCAGGGAGGAGATCGAACATCAGCACTTTGAACACGTGGTGGCGCTGATGAAAAGGTGCGGCGACCTCGGCCTGTTGATGATCGACGTCCCCGAGGAATACGGCGGCCTTGAGCTGGACAAGGCGACCAGCATGCTTGCCGCCGAGAAGATCTCCACCGCGGGCTCCTTTTCGGTGGCGTACTCGGCTCACACCGGCATCGGCACGCTGCCGCTGGTCTACTACGGGACCCCCGCGCAAAAGGAAAAGTACCTGGGGAAGCTGATGAGCGGCGAGTGGATAGCCGCTTACTGCCTGACCGAGCCCGACTCGGGGAGCGACGCGCTCGGCGCCAAGGCGAGCGCCACCCTCTCCGAGGACGGCAAGTTTTACCTGTTGAACGGCACCAAGCAGTTCACCACTAACGGCGCCATCGCCAATCTCTACACCATTTTCGCCAAGATTGGCAAGGAGCATTTCACCGCCTTCCTGGTGGAGCGCTGCACCGAGGGGCTGAGCGTGGGACCCGAGGAGAAGAAGCTCGGCATCAAGGGCTCTTCCACCACCCAGATCATCCTGGACAACGCCCGGGTGCCGGTGGAAAACCTGCTCGGCGAGATCGGCAAGGGACACAAGATAGCCTTCAACGTGCTGAACGTCGGCCGCTTCAAGCTGGGGGCCGCCGTGACCGGTGCCTCCAAGCGCGCGCTGGAGGTGGGGATCAAATACGCCTGTCTGCGCAAGCAGTTCTCCCAGCCGATCGCCTCCTTCGGTGCCATCAAGGAGAAGATCGCCGACCTGACGGCCGAGATCTTCGCGGCCGAGTCGCTGGTGTACCGCCTGGCGGGGCTCATCGACGACCGGCTCGCCACCATCCCACGGGATACGCCCAACTACTACGAGGCCTACCAGCGCGGCATCGAGGAGTACGCCATCGAATGCGCCATCGCCAAGGTGTTCTGCTCCGAGGTCCTGGCGGACGTCGCGGACGAGGTGCTGCAGATCCATGGCGGATACGGCTTTGTCCAGGGATACCCGGCGGAGGGGTTCTACCGCGACGAGAGGATCAACCGGATCTTCGAGGGGACCAACGAGATCAACCGCCTCCTGATCCCGGGGATACTGCTCACCCGCGCCCTGAAGGAGGAGATCCCGCTGCAGCGTGAGGCGCTGAAGGCCATCGAGTCGCTCATGACCCCCGCTTTCCAGGAGCCGGACGACAGCGTGCCGTTTGCCGCGGAGAAGCTGCTCATCGCCAACCTGAAGCAGGCCTTCCTGGTGGTCGCGGGGACCGGCGCCCAGAAATACCAGACCAAGATCAAGGACGAGCAGGAACTCCTGCTGGCAATCGCCGACATCGCCATCAACATCTTCGCCATCGAGAGTTGTCTGTTGCGCGCCGAAAAGATGCTGCCGCGCTTAAGCGACGCCAGAAAGGGGGCCCTTGCCGCCCTGGTCAAGGCGTTCAGCTTCACGGCAACGGAGAAGACCGCCAGCGCCGCGCGCAAGGCGGCCTACTACATCGAGGAGGGGGACACCCTGACCATGCTTTTGAGCGGCATCCGACGTTTCACCAAGTACGACGCCACCGGCCTCCTGCAGGCCAAGCGGACCCTGGCAGACGCGGCCATTGCCGCAGAAAAGTACCTGTTCTGACGCGGATGCGACGACACACGGTCATGACGCCCTACATGGTGGGGGAAGTGCATTTCTACTCCACCGAGATACACGGCGAGCTGGTACTTTTCGACACCGGCCCGCCGACCCCCGAGGGGCTTGCCGTACTGGAGCGCAGCGTCGACCTCAAACGCCTGAAGCACCTTTTTGTCACCCACTGTCACGTCGACCACTACGGCCTGGCGGCCTATATCGAGGCGCACAGCGGGGCCCAGATACATTTCCCCCGCAAGGACGCCCTGCGCCTGCGCCGCCTCGGCCAGTGGAAGGCCGGACTTCAGGAACTGCTGGTCTCGGCCGGCCTGGGGGCGGATTTCGGCCGCAGGCTCTTGGAGGTGTTCCGGGCCCACCAGTCGCTCCCTCCCTGCCCCAAGGATTTCGACTGCGTCGAGGAATCCCAAGTCCCCGGCAGGCTCGGCATCACCTTTCTTAACTGTCCGGGACACTCCCAGAGCGACCTGGTCTACCTGCACGACGGTTGCGCCGTTACCGGTGACATCCTTTTGCACGATATCTTCCAGGTTCCGCTTCTCGACCCCGACGCGGAAAGCTGCACTGGGAGATTCCGCAATTACGACGCCTACTGCCACAGCCTGCTGAACCTCGCGGGGCTCAGGGGGATGCAGATCCTTCCGGCGCACCGGGAGTGCGTGGCAGGGGTGGACCGGATCATCATTTTCTACGTGAGGAAACTCATGGAGCGGGCAGGGCTGGTAAAGCATTGCGCCGCATTGGAAAAGGTAAGCGACGTTGTGCAACAGATCTTCGGGGCGGCCCTGGTGGACACCTTCGTCATCTATCTGAAAGTTTCCGAGATCTATTTCCTGCGCGACTTCCTGGCACAGCCGGCGCAGCTCAAAACCTCCCTCCAGCAGATAGGTCTCTTCGAAGAGGTGCGCGAACTCTATGAGTCAGTCGTCGGCTGATCAACGACGAGAAGCAGCCGGAAGACCCGCTGCGGGCGGAGACGTCCCCCCAACCCGTAAAAAATTTCGTTATGCGCGGCTCCCTCTTTATGGCAAGATGTAGAGCGAAAAGAGTTCACCGTACCGGGGGGAATCGACATGGAAGGCCAACCGATCAAGCCACGGGTGCTGATTGTAGACGACGCGCCCGAAAACATCCAACTGCTCAGGAAAATGCTGCATGCCGACTGGCTGCCGCTTTGCGCCAGCAACGGCGTTGAGGCCCTGCAGCTGGCCAATGAGGACCCCGCACCCGATGTGATTTTGCTCGGCATCATGATGCCCGGCATGAACGGTTACGAGGTTTGCACCCGGCTCAAATCTGAGCAAAAGACCAGGGATATACCGATAATATTCGTCACCTCCCTTTCCGACAAGAGCGAGGAGCACAAGGGGCTCGAACTTGGCGGTGCCGACTACATCTCCAGGCCTTTCAGCTCGAAACTGGTGAAGGCGAGGATACGCTACCAACTGGAGATCAAGCGGCATCGCGCCCTTCCCGGGGGTGCCGATGCCAAGCCCCGGGCCCAGTCGGAGGGCGCCGCCCCGGACCTGGTATCGGAACTCTCCGAGCGAAAGCACCTGCAAGACGAACTCAGCCACTTGAACCGGGAGCTGGAGTCGCTCCTCGCCGACAGCCGCTCCCAACTTGCGGCGGCGCGCCAGGAACAACACCTGACCGCCCAAAGCCTGGCCCGGGACCGAAACGAAATTGCCCTCCTGAAGGAAAATCTCCAGCGACAAACAAACGAGTACCACACGGTCAGCCGGGAGCTGGAGGCTCTCAGCTTCTCCATTTCCCATGACCTGCGTGCGCCGCTTCGGCACCTGCTCGGTTTCAGCGGTGCCCTGCAAGAGGACTGCGCCGACCAGCTCGATGATGCTGCCCAGGGCTTTCTTTGCTGCATTTCCAAGGCAGCCCGCAAGATGGAGGCCCAGATCGAGGCGCTGCTCGGGCTCTCCCGGGTCGCCCGTCAGCACCTGAGCATTGTCAGCGTCGATTTAAGCCGCATGGTCCGGGAGTCCGCCGCCGCGCTGCAGGCGTCGGCCCCAGGCCGCCGTGGCGTCTTCAGCGTCGCTGACCATCTCCTGGTCCAGGCGGACGCCAGCCTGCTGCAGGCCGCCATCGACCACCTGCTCGGTAACGCCTGGAAGTTCACCAAGGGCAAGGACGCTGCGGCGATCGAGTTCGGCCGGCAGCCGGGAGGGGTCTTTTACCTGCGCGATAACGGCGCCGGTTTCGACATGAGGTATGCGGACAGGCTTTTTGGGGCTTTCCAGCGGATGCACAAGGAGAGCGAGTTCGAGGGGACGGGAATCGGACTTGCGACGGTCCAGCGGATCATTCACCGGCATGGCGGCAGAATCTGGGCCGAGGCTACGCTGGACGGCGGGACGACCTTCTTTTTCACGCTTTCAGACTAGCAGTGGCTCACTTTCCTGGCAGACGGTACATGTCGAGAATCCTCTGCCGGTATTCGGTGATATCCTTCTCCAGAGACTGCAACTGCGTCACCTTATGCCGTATGCCGGCCAAGTGGAACTCAAGAAGTTCTATGAGCCTGGGCATGATCTTGTCAGGTTCGCGATACTCCTTGTAAAGTTGAGCCAGCTCCTGCATTTCCAACAGCGACAGCCCAAGTTCCTTCACCTTCAGGATGAACTTGAACCGCTTGACGTCGTCGTGGTCGTAGACCCTGATCCCGCCATCGGTGCGCTTGGGGGGATCCACCAGCCCCATCTCCTCGTAAAGCCTGATGGTCCGGGCCGTAATGCCGAGCTTCCTGGCAAGGTCGCTTATCTGCAGAAAATCCTGGGAACTCAGTCTCATACTTCACCTCAGCGTTAACCATTGGTATAGCTCCCGCCCGTGGTGTTGTCAAGTCTCTGCAATGCCGACCAGATTCCCTCTTCCGGAGGGGGAGGAAGGTAATTAGGGGAAAGGCTGATTCCTGGAGCGGATACCAGAGGACCCCCCTCCCTCTAGGGGGCAGGGGTGAGGGAGATGCCACGGAGAATTGCGACAAATAAGACAAGTGGGAAAGGGTATGCGGCAAAGTGTCGCGGGGAAAACTTCCGTGTTACGCGTGCGATCGAAAAGCGCAACAACCCTGCGCCCGGCTAACGGGCGACTTCCATCTGGCAGATCAGCTGGTCCTGTGGGTGCAGTCTTGTGGCAACATTGTCCGCCTGCAGCTTGAAATTTTCCAGTCTCAGTATCATGGCCGCCCGGGTGATCGCTTCGGCCTGGTTCGCGTCTCTTATGACAGTCGCCTGCAACAACTCCTTGTAGAAACTGCGCGCCTGGTCGCGGAAATTTTCGTCTGCGAAAAATTCGCCCCTCAGTTTGTAGTAGAGATCCGCGAAACTATTCATGATCAGCGGATAAATCTTGTTTCCGGACAGAATCGCCATGGTCAGGTGCAGCTCCCAGTCGAATCGGGCCATGGCACCCGGGCCATTTCCGAGTCTTTTAGCACGGCAAAGGAACTCGGCCAGTTGTTCCGCACCGTTTTCAACCGCGCGGCGCGCGTAATCGGGGGCAAACTGGATCCTCAGCTCGAGAAGATGCGACGCCAGGTCCGATGGGAAGCGCTCGCTGTTTCTCGTGATGGAGGAAAGCAGCTCCAGGTCTCCCTGGGACCAAAAATTATTGACTATGGTGGCGTGACGTTGCTGCACTGAAATCCAACCGGACTTTTGCAGTTTCAGCAGCGCTTCCCGGACCGTCGCCCGGCTCACGGCGAAACGTGCGGCCAGGTCGCGCTCGCTCTGCAACGGGCTCCCCGGCATGGGATCTCCTTTCAACAGGGCATCGACCAGCGCCTTTTCCACCATTTCATGCGTTTTTTTCATGCAGGTCCTCTTTTAGATCGCACCGAAACCAGGCAAATCGTCGTTGAACACCTGTTGGCAGCGTTACGTTGCTCTCGACGGCCGACACCGACCACACAACTGTGACGCATTGTAGAACATAGTTATGTAAAATGGTACTTTTATTTTCATGATCTGGAGTGGCTCCCTCGCGCCCGTGTCATGGCGGCTACCTCAGGTTAGTTTAGACATTTCAATGTGATATCGCTTTACGAATTAATTGCCACGGTATTTAAATATATTTTAAAAATATGTCCGGCTTACCAAATTAACGCTGCCGCAGATATGGAGGAGTAATTTTTAACGCAGTTTTACAATAACCCGGGATAAATAGGGCGCCGCTGCCATCGAGACAATGCCTGACTGCCGTGGTAGAATTTTCACCGGTGCCAAGCATTATCGCTTGACGTAAACGTCAAATGGAAATATACAACCTGAACGGCGTCACTTGCCATCCTCGCCCGCCAGGGGGAGGGAGGACAGCATGGGTAAAACGGGACCGTGTCGGGTTGCCACAAACATTCGAGGTGAGCCATGGAAGCGACGAGGGAAATATACTGGAACGTAGGGCACGGGGTCGTGTTGCCCATGTATTTCTTTGCGCTGGTTTCCTTCGCCATCTTCGGGTACGGCTTTTACCGGCGGCTGCACGGCTACCGGATCGGCAAGCCGCTGGACCGCCTGGATCAGCTGCCGCGGCGCATCTTCTTGCTGCTTCGGGGCATGCTTTCCCAATCCAAGGTACTGCGGGTGCTGGAACCAGGGAGCCTGCACGCCATGTTCTTCTGGGGGTTCGGGCTTCTCTTCATCGGCACCCTGCTGATCATGGCACAGGCCGATTTCAGCGACCCGATCTTCGGGGTACGGTTTCTCACCGGCACTTTTTATAAAATCTACTCGGCCGTGCTCGATGTCGCGGGCCTGGTGGCAGCCCTCATGCTGGGGGGGCTCCTGGTGCGGCGCTTTTTCGTGAAGCCTGAGGGGCTCCAGACCATACGGGACGATTATGTGGTGCACGCCCTGCTCTTTGCCATCATAATCACCGGTTTTCTGGTTGAAGCCGTGCGCATGGCGGCTACCGAAATCAGGATTAACCCCGATCTGGCCATTTTCTCGCCGGTAGGGCTCGCGGTCGGCGGATTTTTCGACGACATGACCGGCGCGGAGCTTTCCCGGACTCACAAGGTGCTCTGGTGGGTGCACTTTTTCTTAGCCATCGGATTCATCGCGGCGATCCCCTACACCAAGTTGCGCCATATCTTCATCACCTCGACCAACTACCTCTTTGCCGACCTGGGACCCAAGGGGGGCATCGTCACCCTGAACCTCGAGGACGAGGCGGCCGAGCAGTTCGGAGCCGCCCGGGTGGCTGATCTCACCTGGAAGGACCTCTTCGACGCGGATGCCTGTACCAGCTGTAAGCGCTGCCAGGACCGCTGCCCCGCCTACGCCACCGGAAAATCCCTTTCCCCCATGAAGGTCGTGCAGCAGATTGGCGCGGTGGCTCAGGCCAATCCCGGCCAGAACCTGGTTCAGGAGGTGACCGAGCAGGTGCTCTGGGACTGCACCACCTGCCGGGCCTGCCAGGAGATCTGCCCCGCCGACATCGAGCATGTCAACAAGATCCTGGAAATGCGGCGCAGCCTCTCGCTCATGGATGGGGCCTTTCCCGGCGACGAGGTGCGCACCGCGATCGGCAACATCGAGGTGAACGGGAACCCCTTCGGCCTGGCCTACGCCTCGCGCGGCGAGTGGGCCTCGGGGCTCGACGTGAAGCTTTTGTCCGAGGACTCCGATGTCGACATCCTCTATTTCGTGGGGTGCTACGCCTCGTTTGACAAGAGAAACCGCGACATCGCTCGCAGTTTCATCCGGATCTGCAACGCGGCAGGGGTGAGGGTCGGGATCCTCGGCAAGGAGGAGAAGTGCTGCGGCGAGCCGCCGCGTAAACTGGGCAACGAGTACCTCTACCAGATGACGGCCAACGAGAACATCGAGCAGATCAAGGGGTACGGAGTGAAACGGATCGTCACCTGCTGCCCGCACTGTTTCAACACGCTGGCACGCGACTACCGCGATCTCGGCCTGGAGAGCGATTACACGGTTCAGCACTACACCACCTTTCTGGAAGGGTTGATGCGCCAGGGGAAGCTTATATTGAAGCCGGAACCCTTCCAGCTGACCTACCACGATTCCTGCTATCTTGGGCGCTACAGGGACATCTTCGACCAGCCGCGAGCGCTCCTGGAGGCCTGCGGCGGGGTCATCAGCGAGATGGAGCGCTCGGGGTTGGAGAGTTTTTGCTGCAGTGCCGGAGGGGGCAGGATACTGGCGGAGGAGAAGGTCGGGACGCGCATCAACGTGGTGCGGGTGCAGATGGCCCGGGAAACAGGTGTGCCGCTGCTGGTCTCCAGTTGTCCGTTTTGCGTCACCATGTTCGAGGATGGCATCAAGACCGGCGGCTGCGAGGGGCAGCTTGCCGCACGGGATCTGGCCGAGATCGTCGCAGAGCGCCTTGTGCCTAATTGATTTGTTCATTTTTCTTAGGGCCTTTACCTCAATTTGTTAATGCTCTAACTGAGTGTTAGGCCTTGTTTTTCTGCGCGACTTTGTGTCTTTGCGTCTTTGTGTTTTTGTGTTTTTTGTGCTAAAGCCTTGGTCCGTGTTTTAAGTGGTTGACTACCCTAGCCGGGTTAGGGTAGTAAGAAAGATGTGTACCTTACTCTTAAGTTTCGAGGTGAACCTGATGGGATCCACTACCTGCAGTTGCGGAGCCACACATACCGGGCATATCTGCATGCTGAAAAGCCAGGGCTTGACCGAACAAGTGGCCCACCTCACCGACAAGCCGACCGTCGCCTGCTTCACCTGCGGTGTGGAAGCCAATCAGGCCGAAAACGTCTGTATGCCGGTCCCCATTGACTGAGCCGGAGTAGCTGATGCCTGAATTACCCGAAGTGGAGGTAACCCGCCTCGGCATCTCCAGGTACCTGATCGGCAGCTCGGTCGCCGGCGTTGCCGTGCACAGCGACAAGCTGCGCTCCATGGTGCCGGCCGGTCTCTCCGGCCTGCTCACCGGGCAGCAGATCCAGTCGGTGCAGCGACGCGGCAAGTACCTGATCCTCAACTGCCGGGCCGGCTCTCTCCTGGTGCACCTCGGCATGACCGGACATCTGCGCATACTCCCCGGCGACCGGAAGCCCGGGCCGCACGACCACCTCGATATATTCTTCAACTCCGGCATCATCCTGCGCCTGAACGACGCGCGCCGCTTCGGCTCCATCCACTGGACCGTCTCTGACCCGCTGCAGCACAAGCTTTTGGCCGGTATCGGGCCCGAGCCCCTGACCGACACCTTCACCGGCGAGTACCTGTATCAAAGGAGCCGTGGCCGCCGGGTGGCCGTGCAGCGCTTCATCATGGACAGCGGCGTCGTTGCGGGAGTGGGGAACATCTATGCGGCGGAGTCGCTGTTTCGTAGCGCCCTGTTGCCGACGACGCTGGCCGGTGAACTGTCCGCCGGCCAGTGCCGAAAGCTGGCAAGTGCCATCAAGGAGACCCTCGCCACCTCCATTGCTACCGGCAGCTCCATGGATTTTTGCCGGGAGGAGGAAAAACTTGCCTATTTTGCCCAGCAGCTCTTTGTCTACCATCGCGAGGGAAAGCCGTGCCGCAAATGCGGCGGTGCCATTCAGCGCGGCCGCCTGGGCACTCGCTCGACCTTTTTCTGTCCGGGGTGCCAGAGGCAGGGGCTGACACGAGCCCCCAGCACCTAGTCCCTAGCCCCTGCCTTTAGGAAGTCCCTAGCCCTTGCCTTTAGGAGGTTTGCATGAGCCGTCTTTTTTCGCCGCTTACGCTGCGGGAGTTGCGCATCAGGAACCGCATTTTCGTCTCGCCGATGTGCCAGTATTCCAGCCGGGACGGCATGCCCTCGGACTGGCACCTGGTCCACCTCGGCAGCCGCGCCGTGGGCGGCGCGGGCCTGGTCATGGTGGAGGCGAGTGCCGTCACTGCGCAGGGGCGCATCACCCCCGATGACAGCGGCATCTGGAATGCCGAGCAGGCCGACGCATTCGCCCCAATCGCCCGGTTTATCCGCGAACAGGGGGCGGTCGCTGCCATCCAGATCGCCCACGCCGGCCGCAAGGCCTCAACCGACCTCCCCTGGAAGGGAAGCACCCCGCTCGACTCCGCCAACCGCGGCTGGCAGACCATCGCGCCAAGCCCACTCCCTTTCGCTCCCGGCCACACCACTCCGCGTGAGGCGAGCGCGCACGACCTGGAGACCATCCTCGGCCAGTTCGCCATGGCGGCACGCCGCGGAGCCGATGCCGGTTTCCAGGTGGTTGAGCTCCACATGGCCCACGGTTACCTGCTGCACGAATTCCTTTCGCCGCTCACCAACCGCCGCGAGGACGAGTTCGGAGGTTCCCGGGAAAACCGGATGCGCTTTCCGCTTCGGGTGGCCAAAGTGGTGCGCGAGATCTGGCCCGAGCACCTCCCGGTCTTCGTACGCATCTCCGCGTCGGACTGGATGGAGGGGGGGTGGGGCCTGGACGATTCCCTGGAACTGGCCCGGCAGCTGAAGGCACTAGGCATAGACCTCATCGACTGCTCGAGCGGCGGCCTGGTCCCCGAGGCGCAGCCCCCCTTCGGCCCCGGATTTCAGACCCCCTTTGCCAGTGCCATCAGGAAGGAGGTCGGCCTCTCCACGGGAGCAGTCGGGTTCATCACCGATGCCGCCCAGGCCGAACAGATCATCGCCACGGGGCTTGCCGACGCCGTGTTCCTGGCCCGCCAGATGCTCAGGGACCCGTACTGGCCGCTGCATGCCGCGAATGCCCTCGGCGTCGACCTGACCTGGCCGGTCCAGTACCAGCGCGCGCGCACCTGACAGAAGTGAAATAGAAGAAGTAACTCAAGCCGCTGTAGCATTAGCTGGGAGTTTCTAGTATAGTGATCGTCGGATAGAATTACGAAACGGCACAAATCTAAAGGAGTGAAAATGGAAAGGTATAAAACCACATACAGTTACGATAACGCGGTAAATGTGCAAAGTAGCGTGATGCGCGGAGTCTATGGTTGGATGGCAGGCGGTCTCGGGCTCACGGCGCTGGTGTCGCTGCTGACGGTCTCGTCGCCCGCGCTGCTGCAGGCCATAGTCACCAACAGGATCCTCTTTTACGCCCTCATCTTCGGCGAACTCGGCCTGGTGCTGGCCATCAGCGGAGCCATCAACCGGATCAGCGCGTCCACGGCAAGCCTGCTTTTCCTGGCATACGCGGCGCTGAACGGCGTCACCATGGCCACCATCTTCCTTGCCTTCACCTCGTCGTCCATCGCCTCCACCTTCGTGGTCACCTCCGGCATGTTCGGCGCAATGAGCCTGTACGGCTACCTGACCAAGAGCGATCTCACCTCGTGGGGAAGTTTCCTTTTCATGGGATTGGTCGGCGTGGTGATCGCCTCGTTTGTCAACATCTTCCTGCACAGCTCCATGATCTACTGGATCTTGAGTTTCTGCGGCATCATCGTCTTCACCGGTCTTACCGCCTACGACACCCAGAAGATCAAAAACATGGGCAACAGGGGACCCAAGGGCGCCATCCTCGGCGCCTTGACGCTCTATCTCGACTTCATCAACATCTTTCTGCTCATGCTGCGCCTGCTGGGCGACCGCAGGTAACCTTATAGCCGTGGTGTTTTTGCTCCGATTGACTCCTCGCTCCGCCATTCAAGGGCCCGTCCATCACTCCCTCCCCTTCAAGGGGAGGGAGTGATGGGGTGATACTTGAAGGGGGAGCAAGAAGGAGGGACGCCTGGAGAGGGGAGGGGGCTTCAGCGCAGACGCACCCCTTCCTGGGTAATTTCGATTACCCCTTCCTTGTACAGGTTGCCGATCACCGTCTTGAAGCTCTTCTTACTCATGCCGAACAGTTCCGAAATCCGCAGTGGTGCTGTCTTGTCGCCTACCGGCAGGAAGCTGCCGCTTTCCTTGAGCACCCTCAGGAAGGTCTCCTTGCCGCCGGAGATATCCTGGGCACCCCCCTTTCTCAGGGTCACGTCGATCTTGCCGTCCGCACGGACCTTGGCCACGTAACCCGTGACAGTCCCACCGACCTGGTACTTACCGAACATCTCGCTCTTGAACAAGAGTCCCGCATAGCGGCCGTTGATGATCACCTTGGCACCCAGTTCACCGAATTCGTAAAAGGTGAGCTGCACCTCTTCTCCCACCTTTAGGTTGATGTTCCTTGACTCCAGGTACTTGCCGAGCTTGGCCGATGCCGCTATCCGGTCCGAGCGATCCAGGTAGACCCGCACCAGGTACTTTTCCCCCTTCTGCATGGGGCGGGGCTGCTCGCTGAAGGGGACCAGCAGGTCCTTTTCCAGCCCCCAGTCGAGAAAGGCCCCAACGCTGCCGGTATCCTTCACCTCCATGAGGGCGAAATCCCCCACCTGCGCCTTGGGCGTGAGGGTGGTGGCAAGCAGCCGGTCCTCCGAATCGAGGTAGATGAACACCTTGACATGCTCCCCCGGGTGCAACCCCTCGGGGACGTATTTGGTCGGCATCAAGATGTCGCCCAATTCCGATGCGAGGTACGCGCCAATGGCGCTCAGTTTTTTCACTTCCAGGCGGTTGTACTTGCCGATTTCGAGCATCTGTTCTGGCACTCCAGTTGTTTTTCCTTAAGTTTTAAACCTACAGGTCGATTAATTACACTTGGACGATACCTTGGTCCGCACTTCTTCAAGTGCATCCTCAAAGTCGTAAGCTATTAAGCATACCTCGTCACAATTTTTGAATGTTTTCCAATTTTATAGAGGGCCGGCATTTTTAGCAACTGATATTTGTGGCTGGATTCCTTTCGGTGCTGTAGGGACCAGGCAAACTGTATTAATTACTCGAAACGGATTAGTGGTTACCTGTCAGATAAATATCGGATAATTAAACAATTATCCCTGCTCTAAGATAATAATCTTTTAAATAGACAGTCTCGGTCAGAAAATAATACCATTCTTCCGGTTTCAAGAACTCCAGAGCTGTCGGATGTCGGATTATGGATGGCGCCTGCACCCGGCGGGCCCCTTCGCAATTCTTGAAAATCCACCTCAATGCGCAGTTGGAAAGATTTCATGGAGCAGTCGTGACCGCTTTAAGCCTTAAAACCAAGATGACCATGGGGGTTTCCCTGCTGACGGCCGTCTTGCTTTCCCTGGTTGCCTTCTCCGTGCAGCTCTATTTCGTCGAGCAGATAAAGAAGCTGATCTCGGACCAGCAGTTCACCATGCTCACGGCACTGGCCGAACAGATTGACGACAAATTGCAGTCATCCCAGAAGGATCTGGTGGGCGTCGCCAGCACCCTGGACCAGGGCATTCTTGCCAATCCCTCCCGGCTGCAGAAATTTTTCGCCGATCGGCCCGACACCCTGGCGATGTTCGACAACGGACTGTACCTCTTCTCGCCGCAGGGAAAGCTCGTTTGCTCCAACCCTCCGGCATCGGTACTCGTGGGCCGGAACTTTTCCCAGCGCGCCTACCTGAAAAACACCCTGGCCACCCGGCGCCCGCAGATCTCGGAACCTTTTATCTCAGCCCAGCCGCACCGGCACCCCATCGTCATGTTTACCGCTCCGGTCCTCGACGCCCGGGGGGTGGTCACGGCCATCCTTGGGGGAAGCCTCGACCTCACCAACGACAATTTCCTTTCCAAGGTATCTGACATCAAGCTGGGAGAGCTGGGCTATCTCTCGCTGTACAACCGTTCCCGTTTTCTGATCGCACACCGCAACCGGGGGCGCATCATCCGCCAGGACGCCTCGGCGCCCGGCCAAAACCGGTTGTTAGACAAGGCCCTGGGCGGATTCGAGGGAGCCGGAGAGACGGTCAATTCGAGCCACCTCAGCGTGATCAGTTGCTACAAAAGGCTCACATCCACCGGTTGGATTCTTTCCAGCAACTTCCCGCAAACAGAGGCCTACGCGCCCGTGTACCGGATGCAGCGTTACCTGCGAACAGCGCTGTTAATCGTCTTCCTCACCTCCTTCCTGGTGGTCTGGCTTTCCATGAAGCACCTGACCGCGCCCCTAATCTCGTTCACCCGGCAGATACGAGAACTCACCCGGGGAAAAAGCACCCATTGCCGCATCAGTATTAGCACCGGTGACGAGATCGGCTTGCTTGGCGAAGCGTTCAACCTGCTGTTGGAGGAACTGGAGGGGCAGAAGAGCGAACTGAAGCAGCAGCTCGTTTTCTCGCAGACGTTGATAGATTCCATCCCCATTTCGGTTTTTTACAAGGATCGTCTAGGTAGGTACCTCGGCTGTAACAAGGCCTTTGAGGAGTTTTCCGGCTTTACCAAACAGTCTCTGTCAGGCAGGACTGTTTTCGACGTGGCACCGACTCACCTGGCAGGAATGTACCACCAGGCAGACCAGGATCTGCTGGAGACAGGCGGTACTCAGATCTACGAGACGCTTGCTGTCTGTGCCGATGGCAGCCAGCGCAATGTCATCTTTTACAAGACGGCCCTTCCCTGTGCCGGTGAAAACCAGGGGGGGCTGATCGCGGCCATGCTGGACATCACTGAACGCAAGAGCGCCGAGAGCGCACTCGCAGCGCAAAAGTCGTTCGCGGAAAGCCTGGTGCTGAACTCCGTGCTGCCGACCTTCGTTTTGGACGATCGGCACAGGGTCATCATCTGGAACCGGGCTTGCGAGGTGCTTTTCGGGGTGCCAGCTAGCGAAGTGCTCGGCACCGATCAGCTTTGGAAGCTGTTTTATCCGGAAAAAAGGCCGCTGATGGCCGACCTGTTGATCGACGAGGCCCGCGGTGCCATTCCCCAGTTCTATGAAACCCACACGCACTCCGTACTGATTCCCGAGGGGGTGCAGGCCGAGAGTTGGTTTGAGGACCGGCATGGCAACGGGCACTACATCACCCTGAACGCGGCGCCCATCCGGGACAGCCAGGGGAAGCTGGTCGCCGTCATTGAGACAGTCGAGGACATCAGCGAACGCAGGGTCGCCCAGGATGCCCTGAAACAGACCAGACGACAGCTCCAACTGATACTCGATGCGGCCGGCGAAGGGATTTTTGGGGTGAACCTGGAGGGGAGGGTGACCTTTATCAACCCGGCCGCAGCCCAAATGATCGGCTGGGAGCAGCAGGAGATGCTCGGCCGGCAGCAGCATGCCGTTATGCATCACACGAGGAGCGACGGCACTCCCTACCCCGCGGAGGAATGTCCCATCCATGCAACCTTCAGCGACGGCGTGACGCGCCAGGTGACCGACGAGGTGTTCTGGCGCAAGGACGGCACCGGATTTCCGGTGGAATACATCAGTACTCCGATCCGGGAGGCCGGTCTCCTGGTGGGTGCCGTCGTCATCTACAAGGACACTACCGAGCGCAAGCTTGCCGAGGAGCAGCTCCTGAAGCTCTCCCAGGCGGTCATGCAGAGCCCGGTACCGATGCTCATCACCGACCGTTCCGGGAAGGTGGATTTCGTCAACCCGATGTTCACCCGGGCGAGCGGCTACCAGGCCGAGGAGATCGTCGGCAAGAATTCCAGCTTGCTGAAATCCGGCAAGACCAGGTCGGAGGTGTACCAAAGCCTTTGGACCACTATCTCCTCCGGTGGCGTCTGGGCCGGCGATCTGCAGAACCGGCATAAAAACGGCGACCTGTACTGGGTGCACTCCACCATCGCGCCGATCCGTAACGCGGCCGGCGCCGTCACCCACTACCTCGCCTTCCTGGAAAGCATGACGGAGCGAAAACAGCTGGAGGAGCAGCTGCGCCAGTCCCAGAAGATGGAGGCGATCGGACAACTGGCAGGTGGGGTAGCCCACGATTTCAACAACATACTTACCGTCATTATGGGGTTCGGCCAGCTGCTGTCGCACTCCCTGGATCCGGATGACCGGGGCAGCTCCTACATGAAGCAGATCCTCGAAGCCGCCGACCGTGCGACCCAGCTGACCAGCAGCCTGCTCGCCTTCAGCCGGAAACAGGTGATGCTCCTGGAGCGAGTGGAGCTGAACGCGCTTACCCGCAAACACACCCGGTTTCTTGCCAGGATCATCGGCGAGGACGTCACCCTGCGCACCGATTTCGGAGAGGTTTTCTTGCCGGTGCTGGCGGACAGCGGCCAGCTGGAGCAGGTGCTCATGAACCTGGCGGCCAACGCCCGGGACGCCATGCCGGGGGGCGGGGAGTTGCGCATCAGGACCGAGTCCGTGCTGCTCGACAAGGAATTTTGTCGTCAGCACGGCTACGGCTCCTCCGGGGCGTATGCGCTTATCACCCTAACCGACACCGGGATCGGCATGGAGGCCGAGACCCGGGAGAAGATATTCGAGCCATTCTTCACCACCAAGCCCCCCGGGCGCGGCACCGGGCTCGGGCTCTCTATCGTCTACGGCATCGTCAAGCAGCACGGCGGCTACATCACGATCGACAGCGAACCCGGGGTGGGCACTTCCTTCGGCATCTACCTCCCCCTGACCGCCGCGGACGACCGGGAGACAGCGGGCAAAGCGCTCCCCGAGCTGCCAAGGGGAGGCCGGGAAACGGTCCTGGTGGTCGAGGACGACCCCATGGTGCGCAACCTAGTGGATTCGGTACTAAAGAGCTACGGTTACCGTGTTTTGCTGGCCGAAAACGGTGAAGACGCCATAGGGATCTTCGAGGCGAACCCGCAAAAGATAGATCTGGCGCTGCTTGATGTGGTCATGCCCGGGATGAACGGCGGGCAGGTCTGCGAGGCGCTCAGGGCGCGGGCCAGCCGGCTCAAGGTGCTGTTCGTGACTGGCTACACCTCGGACCTGATTCGGGACAAGGGGATACTAGTCGACGGCGTTGATCTCATGTTGAAGCCGGTTCAGCCCGACCGGCTGGCCATGAAAATACGGCAGATGCTGGACGCCGCCTGAACCGCTTCACCAGGACCGGGTTTCGAACTCGAAATCCGGCAGCCGCCGGCACTTTTGCCAGGAAGCGGCACAGGCCGTTACCGAGCGAACTCCTCACCCCGACGTCGCCCAAAACGACCAAGTCTGCACGATCGTTGCTCGTCAGATCGGCGACAAAGCGCGGATTACCGTCGAGGTGCCAGCCGGCGTCGTAGCCGTAGCCCTCGAGCGCAAAAATTGGATCGGCAAAATGGCCGTTGCCCAACCCCAGCGCCACCCAGACCCGGTATTCCCCAATCCTAGGATGTCCAGCACCTCTGTCCCACTCAGATCGATCGGTGAACTGGTCCACCAGGGGTGCGCCAACATCGGAGGTAGTCAGTTCGCGGCCATAAAACCACCCCCTGCTGAAGTCCCACTCGTACAGGGGCAGCGTGCCGTTGCCCCCTTCGCTGTTCACGAATTGTTGGAAAATGACATACTGCACGCCAGAAGCCGCGCTGTCGGCCGGTTTGGCAAACGCCAGCGGCTCGACGTGGCTAATCAGGTTGTTTATGTTCTATCCCATAACTTCCTCCTTGAACGGGTAATTTCTGTTTCAGTAGTAGCTGAGATCCGCAGCTAATGTATGAATACACGCGGAGCAAACTATAATGCCGAATACATTCAAAATAACCAATTAGTAGAAATATTTCACTTCTCTTTCTCTTTAACGCTGACATTTTGAACCTTTGAGTTTAATATTGCCGATATTAAAATATAGGGGAGGGGGCGCATGCTGATCGAAGAAATGACCATGTCCGAGTTTGAGGAAGGGCTGAAGATATGTAAAACTTCATATATTCCTTTCGGTTCGGTCGAGGAGCACGGCAGTCATTTGCCGCTTTCCACCGACACCATCGAGGCCTATGAGGTCGGCAAGCGGGCCGCCGAAAGGATTCCTCTCTTTGTGGCGCCTCCAGTTCATTACGGCTCGTGCCGTTCGACATCGCGCCATCCGGGGACCATCTCCATTAGCACCGGCACACTCAAGTCGCTTTTGAAAGACATCGTGCGCTCGCTGCGGCTGCACGGGATTGCTAACTTCGTCGTGCTCACCGGTCACGCGGGCGGTTCGCACCGGATGGCGTTGCAGGATGCCGGTGAAGAACTGATCGCCGAGTTCGCCGACATCAACATGGCAGTCGTCACCGAGTACGATCTGGCCAAGGAGGCTGGCGCGCATCTGATCGAGACCCGCGGCGACGCGCACGCCGGTGAGATCGAGACCTCGCGAATCATGCATTCGCATCCGCACCTGGTAAAAGGCGTCGGCGCCGCGGAGTATCCGAACTTTCCCACCGGGATCCTGGTGCGTGACAAACGGAGTTTCTGGCCCGGGGGAGTCTGGGGCGACCCGGCCAAGGCGAGTGCCGAAAAAGGGAGGATACTCGAATCGGTAGTGGCGGACAAGGTGGTCGAGTTGGTACGGGCACTGGAGAGCATGCGCTGGTAAACTGCCTAAAAAAGCGGCTTCCAAATTTGCCCTGTAGAGGTACTTTAGCTTTGAGTACAGGGGAAGGCCTCGACAGTAAAATTTCAGAAATGAGTATTACAGCGCCAAGGCAGTGTTTCCGTCAGCTGATTATATTTTTCGCTGGCCCGGGAGACTGAAGTCCCCAGTGAGGGCAATTGAAATTCCAGCTAACTCATCGGCGGATTTCCGGGTGACAGCAATAAGGAGTTTTTCAGAAATAATATCGAAAGCGGGTGCTAGCGATACTGAACCTCATTCTCCCGGTAGAACCACTCCGAAACGCCTTTTTTTATGTAAACCCCATCTTTCAAGTCTCTCAACGTGGGACCAGGCAGTCAACTTGACATAATATATCTTATGGGACGTAATCAGTCAGTTACGGGGAAGGGCAAAAAGCCTCTACTCGGCGGAAGTAAATGACCTGCTACCGCTGAAGCAACTTAGAGACAAGGAGTAAACCGCCCTCAGATTCAGCTGACGACACAGGCCATGCGGCATCTACATGGCGGAGATATCTTCTTCCCTTGCAAACAGAGCAATTCACCTGTTAGCCATGAAGCCAAAATCAGTTCTCCATGGCGGCCTTTTCTGATCGACGGCTCACCAGATCGTCGTCTAAGGCCATCGGTGTCGTCAGCCAGGCATGATCAGCCCCCCCCTCTTCCCGACCTACCGCAACTCATCCTGAATAGCAGTGACTCGTTCGCGGACGAGTTGTAGAAATGCATCACGGGGTGGAGAATCCGACTTCACACGCCAGCACATGACAAACGGAATCGGATCTAGTGCAGGCGAAATCGGCACATAGGCCACCTGTCTTGCACGAAGAGTTTTGACTCCTTCGGGAATGACACTGACACCCAGCTCGGCGGCCACCATCGTCAGGACCGTTGCCATCAGCTCAGGGTTGTGAATGACCGAGGGCGAAAAACCTGCCATCTGACAGGCGGAAATGACGTGATCATATAGGCCAACCGCCACCGATCGGTCCAGAAGCACGAACGGTTCCTGTGCAAGCTCTGAAAGTTTTATCCGTTTACGAGATGCCAGCGGATGCGTCTCAGGCATCACTGCAAGAAAGTTCTCCTGAAACAAAACCTGAACCGCCAAGTCGGGATGACCTGGCGGCGGCGGGCGGGTGAAACCCACATCGATCTCCTCCCTCCCAAAGGCCTTCAACTGCCGATCCGGCGCCAATTCGTGCATCCTTATCGTGACGTTAGGGTACATAGCCCGATAGCGACGGATCAAATCCGGAAGAAAGAGCATTGTCGGCGCAGCAAAAAAACCTATGGACAGTTCACCCACCTCGCCACGTGAAGTACGAACCGCCTTGTCTTTTGCAGATTCTGTGGCGGCAAGAATCGATCGAGCATCCGCCAGAAACGCCTTCCCCGCTGCAGTCAAATGTACCGTGCGTGTATTGCGAACTAATAGCGGGGTACCGATCTCTCGTTCCAGGTCGACGATCTGCGTGCTCAGTGCCGGTTGGGCCACATGAAGCTTTCCAGCCGCCTTCGAGAAATTCAAATCCGCGGCCACGGCCACGAAGTAACGAAGATGTCTTAATTCCATATCCCATTGATAGCAAAAACATATCAGTGTGACAAGAAAGATATATTTCACAGATACCTAAAAATCCTTTAGGGTATGGAGACAGAATGGCAATGGCGTATCGGCTGGAACACGAGACAGATTGAGGAGGAGACGAGACATGGTAGATAGTACGATAATCGATGCATTTCACATGATGTGGGGAAGCTTTCCGGAAGCGGTACGGTTGATTCACAAGAGTCGCAAGGTGCTGGCAGTCAACGAAGCCGCGATAAGCAAGGGGATGGAGGTCGGCGTCTCCTGTTTTTCATTCGGCAAACCTGAATTTCACAAATCATGCGGTGCCGATCAGGCGCTCACCTCAAATAATGGGGAGCGAAGCATTGCGCCCGACGGGAGGATCAGATTCTGGAGTCCTGTCAGGAACTGTCCGGATGTCTTTGTCCACTTCGTTATTTTTCCGGATCCGTTACCATAAAAATGCGCCTCGGTCGTTTAGCTGACAGTTCCGCTAGGGAAAGGGCAACATCGGAACAAAAAGGCTTTGGGAGTCAGTCATGTTCAAAAGAATCGACCATGTTGAGATAATTCCGACAGACATAAACAAAACAATCGACTTTTACGTGTCGGTTCTGGGATTTAAGATCAGGGAACGATTCCCAGTCTCTAATGCGCCCATGAAAGAAATTGCATACCTTGAACTGGGAGATACCGTCATAGAATTAATTTCCGTCGATCTGGCCGCTGCCGCGCCGCGTAAACAGTGGGAGTACGGGTATAGAGCCTTAGCTGTTGAAGTCGAGGATATGGATTGCGCGGTCAGTTATCTGGAGAGCAAAGGAGTACCAACCAGTTGGGGACCGATATCGTTAGGAAAATCAAAACGAGCGGAAATACGAGACCCCGATGGTTTTCCCATTGAATTAAGGCAGTGGTAACAACCTTGTGTGATCAAGACGGAGCACACTTGGCGAAGCGGGAGTTAGGCTGTGCAAAGGAGTTCAACCCGTATGAGTAAGTCGATTGCGCTACTTGGTGAATACACCCCGACATTCCCGCCACATGCATCGACCGTTGCAGCTATTGAGCATTCACGGACTCTTCTGGGCTCGGATGTCATGGCGGAGTGGGTTTCCACCGAAGATATCGACCCAAGGCTGTTTGAGCGATATTCGGGCATATGGGTCGCACCGGGAAGCCCATACAAGAACATGGAAAAGACACTGTGGGCTATTCGCTACGCGAGAGAAAATAATGTCCCCTGTTTTGGAACCTGCGGCGGGTTCCAGCATGTCGTTATCGAATACGCCCGCAACGTTCTTGGGTTCAAGGATGCACAACATGCCGAATACGATCCTTACTCCTCAAAGCTCTTCATTTCGCAGTTGGCCTGTTCGCTTGCCGGCCGCGAGATGCAGCTCACTTTTGTGCCAGGGTCTCAAATTGCTGCAATCTATGAAGATCTGTCCGCCACCGAACACTACTACTGTAATTTTGGGGTTAATCCAGATTGTATTTGTGAGCTGAGAAAAGGACCGTTGAGCATTACAGGTGCAGACATCGAAGGCAAAGTCCGTGTCATTGAGTATCCCGGCCACCCATTTTTCATAGGTACTTTGTTTGTGCCACAGACGCGCTCCAAACCTGAAGAGCCACATCCGCTTGTTACTGCTTTTCTGGAGGCTGTAGTTGGCCGCGCAACCTAAGACTGCAGGAACCGTCAACTAGGCCCACCTTGAATCATTCATTGGTGGCTATTCGGAATGCTGCCTCCTGACAGGCTGACGGCTGTCGGAAATGGTGGATGGTTTGTTTCCATTTCGATGCCTGGCAAAGGCTTTGACTTTTGGTCTATCTTATGTCGCTTATTTTCTTCCAACTTATTGCTTGCCGCCCCTTTGCTTCCAACCTTTTTGAAATAAATGTCCGGAAAGAAAACCTCACCTTTGTAATTTCACGGACATACGAAATACCAGTGCCGCTCTTTTACTTCCACCGAGTACAGACCTATCTCTTCTTCTCTCTCTCGCGCGCGCAGAACGAGGGAAAAGGATAAACTGTTCCGAAGTAATCTTATTCCGCCGCAGCGCCTCACCCGCCCGCGTCAACTTCAAGCTGCGCCCACGACGCGTCGCCTTCGCTCGTGGCAGACTTCACTGCCCAATAACTACTACCGCTGTCCAGGATCGTTGTCTGCCCGTTCAAAACTTGCCACAGGCTTGTATCGGATTTCGGGTAGGCGCTTGCATTCTTGCTCAGATTCAAGGTCACCCAGTGCACAGGTAAAATAGTCGCCTGGTCGTTCTCATAATCAAAGGCCCGATGATCGCCGGCAAAAAACGCAATCACCGTTTATGACCTCGACCCCCCTCATGAAAATCCCCGTCGCTAAATAACCGAATAGGAATATCACTGTGGGCGGTTTCGTGATCACGTAGCAAACGCGGCGCTTTATAGATGCAGGTGGCGCTCGGCTCCACAGCTTCTTCGTGGTGCCGAGCGCCGGTTCT
>Ga0316217_10000184_pt1 | contig 95555 bp, 79 predicted proteins | sample 1anoAmetaG_FD_203633 | JGI IMG/M metagenome (GOLD analysis project Ga0316217, IMG submission 203633) | Freshwater microbial communities from Trout Bog Lake, Wisconsin, USA - 1anoA | ecosystem: Environmental > Aquatic > Freshwater > Lake > Hypolimnion/Profundal zone | place: USA: Wisconsin...
AAATCAAGGATTACTCGTAGAATCGCCGCGGGGTATAGCTATCTTGATTCTGCTCTAAAGCCCTCTGTTCAAGCGCGCCCGTTCAGGGGGCTGCAGCCCCCTGCTCCCTCCGGAATTCAATGCCGGGGCTGTGAAAGACACTCTGGAACGATTGTGCGCCTTGGGAGGGTAATTATCTGCAAAAGGCAGGAAGAGAGAACAGTAGGACACGCGGGTGTGGGTGGCGAAGCCGGGGGACTCCCACCCATTTAACGATGAAACTATGAAATGGATGGGGCCCCCGGCCGCTTTGTTAGGGGAGGCTGATCCGTAAGTTCCGGATAGCCGACACAGGCCCTTCATGCGCCCAAGTGGATTAAAATAATCCGCACCATGCCACACCGCAAGTTCCCGTTTCTCGTGCTCATCCTCTCCTCCTGCCTTGTGGGATATCTCGTTCCGCTTCTCGATGGGCAGATTTTGGTGCTGCACGGCGATCTGGGCAGTCCAGACTCTTATAGCTGCGCCCTGAGTGGCTTGAAAGGGATGGGTAGCGACTGCGGAACAAAATACGATGAGATGGTTTTCACCGCCGAGATTCTCTCCATCGCATCGGCGCCCAGCGACGAATTCCGACTCACGCTCCGTCCAGAGACGATCTTCAAAGGCACTCCCACCGTAGGGATGGAGATACTCACAGCACAGCGGCGATGTCTTCCGGCGATGAAGATTGGCGATTCATGGCTCTTCTCCTTGTATCGCGATGAGAAATCGAAAGAGCTCATCGTTAGCTTTGGTAGCCGCAGCGGGCCCGAAACGGGGGAAAGCCAACAGATTGACTTCCTACACAGACTCGCGGGCCTCGACGCCGCTGGTGTTGTGAAGGGACGCGCGTTTTTTGATCGGGAAACAAGGGAAGCGGGGCGGGAGCAGGCCCCATCCGTGAATCACCCGATCATTCTCACTCGCATCGAAGACGGGAGGAAGTTCAAGACCTTGACCAACAAGAAAGGCGAATTTGAGTTCGCGCGTGTTCCAGCAGGAAAATACGATCTCGAACCCAATACCAAGCCAGGTCTCTGGACCATGTGGTCGGGAGGATTCGAAGTCGAACAGCACGGGTGCACCGCATTCGATCTCGATTTCCAAGTAGATGGTCAGATTGCCGGAAGACTCGTCTTTCCCGGAGGGATTGACCCATTGGAGTGGGAAGTCGAAGCCACGCCCGCCGACGATCCCGGGGTTGTTCCGGCTTCGGCTTGGACCGACGACGCCGGACGATTTGTTCTCCACGGCCTGAGTCCCGGCAGATACATTGTCGTGTTTGAGAAGACTGAAATGCGGAAGGGGCCAAACCTGCGCGTCGATCTATACGCACCCGGAACCCCGGATCGCGTCAATGCTCAAGTCATCGAACTTGGCAAAGCCAGCCGCGTAGAGGGGATAGAGTTAGTCGTTCCCCGCTCGACTATCGAGTAGCCTCCGGCCCGTCTGCCTGCGAAGCCATCTAAACACACCGACGACCCCAGCGCCCAGCTTGTTTCCCGGAGACCAAAGTTCCCGAACACAGAGGATGTAGAACTACCTACGCAAATTCTCAGTTGGGAAGAGTGGCCAGCTTCGCAGGTTCTGCCGGCATTCCCATCTGACGGCGAAGCCGCGCCATGGCCCAGCACCACCAGGCAGTCTGTTCGCCGTTGCCGCTGTCCTTCGTCGTCCAGGCCGCATGTTCGAGTTCCGGCAGGTCGCTGTCGTGAAGAATGCTGGTTACGTTGCGATGCGCATCCTGTAACCACGCGCCTTCCATGTAAAGCGGGGAGGAGCCGTTGGCGATCTCAATCAAACGGAGAATCTGCTCGACGCGGGTGTAATCGCCATGGGCGCGGGAGTAGTCCATCTCCCAGGCCTGGCCCTTGCCGATGATCTGGTTGGAGAAGCTGCCGTCGGCGTAACTGTCGGTCGGCATCCAGGCGAGGCCGTGCGTAACTTTGAGCAGGGAATGTTGCATGACAGCCACGGTGTTTTCCATGACCTGGGGGTCGGCATCGGGCTCCCACCCGGCGGCAATGGGCGCGAGAGCAACCCAGCCCAGGCCGAGATAGGGAACTCCGGCGGCGGAGTTGGGAAGGCGCATTTCAAGATAGGTGAGCTTGCCGTCGCGCACCGTGGTCAGGTTTTTCGCGACGCCTTTGGAGAGGATGGCCAGCTTCGCCTCCCACAAAGTTGCGTGTTGCGTGTCTCCGCGACGCCGCGCCACGGCCGCCATCTCCTTCAACGCTGCGCCCACAAAGCTCTGCGTGAGCAAATCGTAGGTGTCCCAGTAGCGGCCTTCGCGCGAGTGCTCGAGGGCGCTGTTACGCACCAATCCAAGCTGCGAAGGAAAGCCCCCGTAATCCAGAAAGGCGCGGCTGGTGGTGCGCGTCATCAGAGCGCTGACCTGGTTCCACGTCTGGTCTTCAAAAGGGGTGCGGCCGCGTCTCTGCGCCAGCCGGGCCCAGCCGAGAATCAGATGCGCCTGTCCGTCGATTTGAAATTCGTCATCCCGGATGGTGTAGCCGCCGCCGGACTTGCCGACGACGTGCGGAACCATCTCCTGGTGGTTTTGTTCCATCGCGCGCAGGACGCAGGCGATGCTTTTCTGCGCCTCTTCCAAGCGTCCGGTTTCAAGATAGAGCAGGCTAAGCGCGCCGATGGTGCGAGGAAACATGCCGCCGTACGCGCCGGTAAGGGATTCCGGCACGAAGCCGCCTGGATCGGTGCGCTGGATGAGGCTCCAATAGGTTCGCGCGTACAGGCCTTCAAAGTAGGGCGACTGGAGCAGCGTACGGACGCGCAGTTCATCCGCGTGCTGCCTGCCGGCGTTGGCTTCTGCACTGCCGGCTTGCGCGCAGAGCACGGTGGTTCCCAGCGCAAGTGAGGCACACGACAACAAAATGGCACAGACGAGTTTGCGCATGATGCGGACCTTTCGCTTGACTTCAAAGCACGCTGGTTCGAATTCAGCTTCGTACGTTATGCCGGGCGCTTGATCTCCACATGGCTGAGCCCTTCAACAAACGTCGCGATGGCGGAGTGATCCAGTTCGCCCTTGCCATCGCCCATCAGCGATTGCAGCATCTGCTGCACCAGCGCGGTGAGCGGAAGGAAGACCTTGTTGGCCTCGGCGGCCAGCAGCGCGTTGCGCAGGTCTTTCTGGTGAAGCCGGATGGTGAATCCCGGCTTGAAGTTGCGGGTGATGAGCATGGGCGCCTTGGCGTTGAGCACGGTGCTGCCGGCCAGTCCGCCTTTGACCGCGTTGAACACGACTTCCGGATCGAGTCCGCAACGCGTGGCCAGCGCCAGCGCCTCGCCCATGGCGGCGATGTTGCAGGCGACCATGATCTGGTTGGCGAGCTTGGTGGTGTTGCCCGCGCCCACCGGGCCGGTGAGCGTGACGCTGGAACCCATGCATTTGAGTAGCGGCTCGGCCTTCTGGAACGCAGCTTCGTTGCCGCCCACCATGATGGCGAGGGTTCCCTCGATGGCTTTCGGCTCGCCGCCGCTTACCGGCGCATCGATAAAATCGACGCCCTTGGCGGCGCAGGCCGCGGCAATCTTTTGCGAGACCAGGGGATTGATGGAGCTCATGTCGACGATGAGCGAGCCTGATTTACATCCCTCCAGAATGCCGTTGGGTCCGAGCACGACCTCTTCGACTTGAGGCCCGTCGGGCAGCATGGTGAAGATGGTTGTGGCGCGCTCGCCCACTTCGCGATTCGATGCGGCGCGCTGGGCTCCGGCGGCGACACAGGCGTCCAGTTTTTTTGCGTTGCGGCCGAAGGCGACGACGGTGTGGCCGGCCTTCAAGAGGTTGCTGAGCATGGGGCGGCCCATGATGCCGAGACCGACAAATCCTAGTGTTGCCATGGTGATTCTCCTTTGTGCGGAAGCGCTGATTCAGTACGAATGCACATCCGGCATTCCCTCGGGGGCTAAAGCCCGCGTTGATTAATCTGCATGTGTGGCGCGGCTGAAGCCGCGCCCTTTCAAAACGATAACTGGTTCATTGGCTTCCTAGTTCTTGTGAAAACGCGCGGCCACCTGCTCGGCTCCGCGAGCCAACAGGCCCACGTCGCTACCGGTTGCCGTGAAGTTGAATCCGAGGCCGAAGAGACGCTCGACGTCGTCCGCGTTGCCTGACAGCGTTCCCGCGGATTTGCCCGTGGCCCTAATGCGCTCAGCGGCGTCTTTGATTGCCGCCTGCACTTCGGGGTGCTTGGGATTGCCGAGATGGCCGAAGTCCGCGGCCAGGTCGCTGGGGCCGATGAAGAGGCCGTCCACGCCGTCGATGGCGGCGATGGCTTCAATCTCGGCGAGAGCGGCGCGCGTTTCCAACTGCACCACGATGCATGTGTCGAGGTGGGCGTTCTTGTGGTAGTTCTGCACGCGGCCGTAGTCGTTGGCGCGCGGCGCAACGGAGACACCGCGAATGCCCAGGGGCGGATAGCGGGCGGCGGCAACGGCTTTGCGCGCTTCTTCCGCATTTTGAACGAAGGGGATGAGGAGCGAGCGGGCACCGACATCGAGAGCGCGCTTGATGATGACCGCGTCGTTCCACGGCACGCGGAAGACGGGCTCGGCAGTGCCGCCGCGCATGGCCTGCAGTTGCGGTAGCAGGGATGCGATGTCGTTGGGACCGTGCTCGCCGTCGATGACGATCCAGTCAAAGCCCGCGCCAGCGATGATTTCCGCAGCGATGGGGCTGGCCAGAGCGCTCCACAATCCCACCTGGCGCTGACCGCTTGCGAGAGCCTGCTTGAATGCATTGCGTGGTAAATTTCCCGGCCACTCGGCCATGATGTAAACCTCCTGTGCTGCTGGCCGGCGCAAAACGCGCCAGCGTGGTTGCGAACAAAAAATAAGTTGCAGGACGTGCGGAGACTCGCTCCGGCAGGTTCCTGCTGGTTGCTCAACTTGCGGCTGCCTCGGGTGCAACTTCAAGGCGCTTGATCTCTCCGACGATGGGACCGAAGCTCACGATGGCGCAGAATGCAATACACGCCACATAGATCAGCGCGCCGTTGTACGAGTGCGTCTTTGCGACGATGTAGCCGATGATGAGAGGCGTAGTGATGCCTGCCATGTTGCCGCAGAGATTGAAGAGCGCGCCGTTCATGCCCACCATGCCTTTGGGCGAGGTGTCGCTGATGACGGTCCAGCCCAGGGCGCCGATGCCTTTGCCGAAAAACGAGATGGACATGAACAGCAGCATGAGGCTTTGCGAACTGGCGTAGTTGCAGGCGACGATGGACATGGAGAGCGCCATGCCCGCCATGATGGGGAGCTTGCGCGCGAAGCTGAGGGAGCAGCCACGGCTGAGCAGCTTGTCAGAGAGGATGCCGCCGAGGATGCCGCCGCAGCCGCCGCACAGCCCTGGCACCGCTGCCGCAAATCCGACTTTGAGGACCGACATGTGCCGCGCCTGCGCCAGGTAAAGCGGGAACCAGGTGAGGAAGAACCAGGTCAGCGTCGTAATGCAGTACTGGCCCATATACACGCCCACCAACATGCGATGGCTCAAGAGCATTTTGACGGTGGCCCAGGTAAGCGTGTTCTTCTTCATCCCGGTTTGGGCATCGGTGTTGACGAGGCCGCCGCCGCGCTCGATGTATTCGATCTCTGCCGACGAGATGCTGGGATGATCTTTGACGCCGTAGATCATGGTGAACCAGAGGACCGTGAGCAGAGCGCCGAGTACCCCCATGAACCAGAAGCAGCTTTGCCAGCCGTAGCTGTGAATGAGCCATCCGAAGATGGGCGCGAAGATGGGGAGCGCGAAATATTGCGAGGAGTTGAAGATGGCCGAGGCGCGGCCACGTTCGGAGGTGGGAAACCAGGAGGCGACGATGCGGCCGTTGCCGGGAAAGACCGGCGATTGCGCCAGGCCGGACAGGATGCGCAAAAGAAAGATGGCCGTGAAGGCCGCGCTGGCGGTGAGGTAGCCTGCGAACCCGGTGAAGAAGGCGAAGATGGACCACAGAATGATGCTGATGCCGTAGACGCGCTTGGATCCGAAGCGGTCCAGCAGGCCTCCGGAGGGCAACTGGCCCAGCGCATAGGCCCAGCCGAATCCGAACAGCAGGTAGCCCATGCGTTCCGGGGTCAGGTCAATGTTCTTGGGCATGGAACAGGCTGCCTGCGACAGGGCGGAGCGGTCGGCAAAGCTGAAGGCGCTCACCAAAAACAGGATGCAAATGATGAGATAACGAATTCGGGTCTGTCTGGTTTCAGGCACGGCGAGGATCTTTCTTCCGCTCAGGCTTCGGAGTTGACTGACTGGATGAGGCCGCGGATGTATCCGTAGCAAAAGGCAAAGGATTGCAGGGAGCCGGGATCGGACTGGGCCAGCGGCACATGGTCTGGCATGAGCATGTAGGGATAGCCGATCTCTTTGTAAAGCTTGATGGCTTTCACGAAATCGATGTCGCCCTCGTCCGGGTAGACCTCGATGAAGTCGTCGCGATGACCGCGTATGTTGCGGAAATGCACGTTGAAGATTTTCTTGCGCGTGCCGAAGTAGCGGATGACATCGAAGATTTCAACGGAGGGATTGCGCAGGGCTTCAGAGATGGTTCCCTGGCAGAAGTTCAGGCCGTGATAGGGGCTCTCCTGAATGGCGACGAACTTCTTGAGCCCGTCGATGGTGCCGAGCACGCGATTGACGCCCTGGTAGCCTTCGGGCGGAACACCGGGGTCCTGGGGATGGCAGGCCATACGGATTTTGTACTCGTTGGCCACGGGAATGACGCGGTCGAGGAAGTAGGTGATGCGCTCCCAGAAGGCCTCGGCGTCTACGCGGCCGGCGCGGGTAAGCGGCGGGTCGGGATGCGCTTCGGCGAGCTTCCAGGCGCTGTAGGTGGCGTCGCCACGGCCCGGCGTGCGCCCGGTGCGCAGAACGCCGAGCAGGCTCATGTTGTATTTGATGGAGGGAACGCCGGCCAGCGCGCAGTTGCGGATGAAGGTCTGCAGGGCCTCAATGTCGCGGTCCCGCTCCGGGCTTTGGGCCAGCATGACGGCGGGGTGCTTTTCCTTGTCGATGTGGGTGGACTCAAGAAAGGGAGGCGCTGTGCAGTCAACGCTGATGCCGTATTTGCCGGCCAGGTCGGTCATGCGCTTGAGCTCTTCGACCGTGGCGTAGAGGCGGCCATCGGCGATCTGCGGATAGCCGCAGATGTTGCGCACGCCGTAACGCGCCAGGTACGCGAGATGCACATTGTTGGTGGGCGCGGTCTGGTCGCCCAGCTTCATCAGGGCCGGCCGGGCAGCGGGTTTTGCGTTTGCAGCCGGGGAAGCGGATGCCGCTGCGCCAGGGTGGGCGGCAACGATTCCGGCGGCGCTGCTGGCAACGATGAACTGTCTCCGATTCATATCGTACTTTCCTTTGCATGGACGGGTTGAGAGCCCGTCCAAAGATCGAATCCCATACTACCTTTACTCTCTTGGCGCTGTGGTGGGCATTGGCCGAGGGAACTGCCGTCAGGCAGAGATCTTTCGGTGCTGATCCGAATGCTTCACGTTAAATCGCGCTTCAGAGATAAGACATCATAGAATAAAAATCATCCAGCGCGCCAGAAAATGTGCTAATTTAAGGACAAATGAAGATTGAAGCAATCCCGGAGACTGCTTAAGTGATAGGATGTCATACAACTAGATTGGGAGTGAAAGAGGTGCGTCCATGATGGATTCCGGCCTCAGAAAGGCTGCCGGCAGCCTGACCCAGCAGGTTGTGGAGCACATCACTTCGCTGATCGCCAGCGGCACGCTGGCGCCCGGGGAGAAGCTGCCGCCGGAGTTCGAGATCGTCCGCCGGGAAGGCGTCAGCCGGACGGTGGTGCGCGAAGCCATGTCGAAGCTGCAGGCCGCCGGGTTGGTGGTCACGAGGCACGGCGTCGGCACCTTCGTCTGCGAGCCTGCCGAGAGAACGGATTTTGGGCTGGAGCGCCGGGCAACCGGCACTGCGGAAGACGTGCTGGCGGTGCTGGAGCTGCGGATTGGCCTGGAGACGGAAGCCGCGGCTTTGGCTGCCGTCCGGCGCACGGACAGCAACCTGGAGACGATGCGGCTGGCCATGGAAGCCTTTCGGGACGAGATCGTGACCGGGCAGGGAGCCATCGATCCGGATTTCCGGTTTCATCTGGAGATCGCCCGTGCGGCGGGCAATCCCTACATTCTGGATATCCTCACTACGCTGGGGCTGAAGGTGATTCCGCGCTCGCGGTTCCAGATCGACGAGCAGGAACCGCAGCGGCAGGAGTATTTGAAACGCATCAACAACGAGCATGAAGACATCTACAACGCGATTGTGCGCGCCGATCCCGAGGCGTCGCGCGCGGCGGTGCGCAATCACCTTGGCAACAGCCGGGAACGGATGAAACAAGCCACCGGGGCAGGAGAAACACTGTGAGCGAATCACCAATGATGAGTAGCGCCGGCGGCAAATCGCCGCGAATTACCGCCATGCGCATTGTTCCGGTGGCGGGCGAGGACAGCATGCTGCTGAACCTGAGCGGCGCGCATGGCCCGTACTTCACGCGCAACCTCGCCATCCTGACCGACGAGGCCGGCAACACCGGCGTGGGCGAGGTGCCGGGCGGCGAAAAAATTCGCCAGGTTCTGGAAGAGGCGAGTGCGCTGGTGATAGGGCGCGAGATCGCCTCGTACAACGTGATTCTGAATGCGGTGCGCGAGCGCTTCCGGGATCGCGATACCGAGGGCCGCGGCCTGCAGACCTTCGACCTGCGCATTACCGTTCATGCGTTGACGGCGATTGAGTCGGCGCTGCTCGATCTGCTGGGGCAGTTTCTTGGGCTGCCGGTTGCGGCGCTTCTGGGCGAGGGACAGCAGAGGGCGAAGGTGCCGGTGCTGGGCTACCTGTTTTTTGTTGGAGACAGCGGGAAGACGGATTTGAACTACCGGCGCGCGGGCGACAAGGCGGAGGGCTGGTTCCGCGTGCGCGATGAAGAGGCGCTGACGCCGGAGGCCGTGGTGCGGCTGGCTGAGGCGGCGCGCGCGCAGTATGGCTTCAACGATTTCAAGCTCAAGGGCGGCGTGCTGGCCGGAGCCGAAGAGATGCGGGCCGTTGCCGCTCTGGCCGCGCGATTCCCGGAGGCGCGCATCACGCTGGACCCGAACGGCGCATGGAGCCTGAGCGAGGCCATTGCGCTCTGCAAGGGCAGGCAGGATGTACTGGCGTATGCGGAAGACCCGTGCGGCGCGGAGCAGGGTTTCTCCGGCCGCGAGATTATGGCGGAGTTTCGGCAGGCGACCAACCTGCCCACGGCGACCAATATGATTGCCACCGACTGGCGCCAGTTGAAGCACGCGCTGCAATTGCACGCGGTCGACATTCCGCTGGCCGATCCGCACTTCTGGACCATGCAGGGTTCGGTGCGCGTGGCGCAGATTTGCCGCGATCACGGGTTGACGTGGGGCTCGCACTCGAACAATCACTTCGACATCTCGCTGGCCATGGTGACGCATGTGGCCGCAGCCGCGCCGGGAACAATTACAGCCATCGACACGCACTGGATCTGGCAGGACGGGCAATTCCTGACGAAGAATCCTTTTCCGATCAAGGACGGCATGTTGACGGTGCCGGAGCGGGGCGGGCTGGGCGTGGAGCTCAATCTGGAAGCCGTGGAACGCGCTCATGCGCTGTACGAGGCAAAGTGCCTGGGCGCGCGCAACGATGCCATCGCGATGCAGTACCTGATTCCGGAGTGGAAGTTCGATCCCAAGAAGCCTTGCCTGGTGCGCTGAACTGGAAGGACGACAGCGATCAGACCGTGCGGCCTGCACGGAAGCACCGTCCGGCAGTTAGACTGTTCGCATGGTGAAGCGAATTGGAGTGCATCTGGGCACGGCGGGCGGAGCTTCAAACGCCGTGGAGCGGGCGCGGGAGATCGGCGCCAATACCTTTCAGATTTTTTCGTCGAGTCCGCGGATGTGGCGCGCGCCCAAGGTGGACCCGAAGCAGGCTCTGCGCATGAAAGAACTGCGCGCGTCGCTCGACGTGGGTCCCCTGGTCATTCATACCAGCTACCTGGTGAACGTGTGCAGCCAGTCGGACGAGGTGCGCGAGAAGAGCGTCACGGCGTTTCGCGGGGAGATTGAGCGGGCGCTGGCGTTTGGCGCCGAGTACCTGGTGCTGCATCCGGGCTCGTGGAAGGGGCTGACGCGGGACGAGGGGCTGAAGCTGGCGGCGGACTCGATTACGCGGGCCATCGACGGGCTGCCATGGCAGGGAACGCCCTTTCATATTTTGATTGAAAATACAGCAGGAGCGGAGTTCTCGCTGGGTGGCAGCTTTGAACAAGTGGCCGAGCTGGTGACGCGGCTCAGGGAGACGGCGCCGGTGGGCGTGTGTCTGGATACCTGCCATACGCATGTGGCCGGCTACGACCTGGTGAGCGAAGAGGGCTACGAGCAAACCGTGGCCCAGGCAGCCGCAACGGTGGGGTTGGACTCGGTGCGCGTCTGGCATATGAACGACGCCAAGGCCGCGCGCGGCTCGAAACTCGACCGCCATGAGCACATCGGGCAGGGAACCATGGGGCTTGAGCCGTTCAGGCGGCTGCTGAATGATGCGCGCTTTGCCCATGCGGCGTTTATTGCAGAGACGCCTGTCGACGAACCGGGCGACGAAGAGCGGAATGTGCGGGTGCTGAAGAGCCTGGTGGAATAGGGCAAATTGCAAAGTTGAATTGCGGGTAGCATTATGCTACCGTAGTTTCATGAGTCAGCCAGTCAAACTCTCGGATGCGCTGGTGCTGGATGCCCGGATTGCCGGAGAGACGCAAGAGCGCTCCATTGCCGGCCAAGTTGAGTTTTGGGCCAAACTGGGTCGGTCTGTGGATCTTTTGTTGGAAGGCAGGCAGGTTGTGGCATTATGCAGGAGCGCGGGAACGCAGCCACTATCGGAGGCGTTGGCTTCTGTCGCAACGCCGGAAGGCTGGAAGCGCCTGGCCAACACGCTTGCGAACCAGCCTTATCCTCACTTCAAGCAGCATCCAGGTAAGCCCGGCTTGCTCATTCGAACGGATGAGGATGGCAAGCAGACGGTGGGCCGCTTTGTGAACCGTGTGTTTTCAGTTGTAGAAGCTGTAGAGGGCGAGCGAAACCGGACAGATAAGGTGTTCAAGCCCAGAGCAGCGAAGAAGGGCTTCAAGACAAGAGAAGTCCCGGCCGGGAGCAAAGCGAAGTCCAAGTCCGGGCCAAAGGCACGGGCAGCGTGGGCCTGAGTTCGCTGCTTGACCGTAGGCCGATTGTCGTTGCCCTGGCAGGGCCGAACGGAGCGGGGAAGAGTACATTTTTTAATGCCTATCTGGCGAACACCGGTCTGCGCTTTGTCAACGCCGATGTGCTGGCGCATTCTCTTGGCATGGATGCCTATGCGGCAGCAGAGAAGGCAGGTATACTTCGGCGCGAGTTGGTGAAGTTGCACGAAAGCTTCATCTTCGAGACGGTGTTCTCCGATCCTGTCGGAGATAAACTGGATTTTCTGAAAGCCATTGAAAAAGCCGGCTACACTGCCGTGTTGATCTTCATCGGGGTGTCTGGACCGGAGATTTCCGATGAACGAGTCGCCATGCGCGTCCTCCAGGGAGGACATGACGTTTCGCCGAAAAAGCTGGTAGAGCGCTTTCCGCGGACCATGAATAACTTGAAAAGATCACTAGTCGAACTCTCCAATGTCTGGGTCTACGATCATAGCGAACTGGAACAGGGATACCGTCTGGTGGCTGCGATGGAGAACAGGCAGGGAATCAAGTTACATGAACCCACACCGGAGTGGTTACGTGCCTTGCTGCCCCGAAGTTGACACTTCTCCCGTTTACACTGAATAGGTGATGGCTGAAGAGAACGAACTGCGATACGACCCGGCAACGATTGAACCCAAATGGCAGCAGCGGTGGGCGGCTGATCCCACCATGTACGCGGCCGAGCCCGTGACCTGCGGCAAACCCAAGTATTACGTGCTGGAGATGCTGCCATACCCGAGCGGCCAGTTGCACATGGGACACGTGCGCAACTACTCCATTGGCGACGCGCTGGCCCGGCACATGTGGATGCGCGGCTACAACGTGCTTCACCCCATGGGCTGGGACGCCTTCGGGCTGCCGGCGGAGAATGCCGCGCTCAAGAACAATACGCCTCCGCGCGAGTGGACCCTCTCCAACATTGCCGCCATGAAGCGGCAGATGGAGCGGTTGGGCCTGGGCTACGACTGGGCGACGGAAGTGACCACATGCCTGCCCGATTACTACCGCTGGAACCAGTGGTTCTTTCTGCGGATGTATGAAAAAGGGCTGGTTTACCGCAAAAAGAGCAAGGTGAACTGGTGCCCGGAGTGCGCCACGGTGCTGGCCAACGAGCAGGTGGTGGACGGCTGCTGCTGGCGGCATGAGACCACTCTGGTGGAGCAGCGCGACCTGGTGCAGTGGTTCTTCCGCATTACCGCCTACGCGCAGGAACTGCTGGACGGCCTGGACAAGCTGGACGGCTGGCCGGAAAAAGTGCGCACCATGCAGCGCAACTGGATTGGGCGCAGCGAAGGCACGGAGGTCGATTTTTTCCTGGCGGAAAAAAACGAGACTGATCTCGAAGAAGCAGGTCCTTCGACTTCGTCCGCTACGGCGGACTTCGCTCAGGATGACAAGGCTGTCAGGATTCGCGTCTTCACCACGCGCGTGGATACCATCTTTGGCGCGACCAGCGTGCAACTGGCGCCGCAGCACGCGCTGGTGGCGGAGTTTACTGCCGCGGATCCCAAGCTGAAGGCGCAGGTCGATGAGTTGATCGAGCAGCAGAAGAAGGCGCGCGAGGCCGGCGACCTGGGCGCAATCGAAAAACACGGCGTGTTTACCGGACGCACGGCCATCAATCCTTACAACGGCCAGCCGGTGCCCATCTGGGTGGCCAACTACATCCTGGCCGACTACGGAACCGGCGCCATCATGAGCGTTCCGGCCCATGACGAGCGCGATTTCGAATTCGCCAACAAGTACGGCCTGCCCATCGTCCCGGTCATCAAGCCCGTTGCGGAGAACGAGAGCGCGGATCTTCCTTTCTGTTCCGAGGAGGGCGTCCTCATCAACTCCGGCGAGTTTGACGGCCTCAGCTGCACGGATGCCCAGTTGCTGATGCAGTCGGTTGCCCAGCGCAGATTCTTTGGCGAGCCCAAGGTCACCTTCCGCCTGAAGGACTGGGGCGTGAGCCGGCAGCGCTACTGGGGCACGCCGATTCCCATGATTCACTGCGAGAAGGACGGGCTGGTGCAGGTGCCGGACGATCAGTTGCCGGTGGTGCTGCCGCCGCAGATTGAGATTACGCAGCAGGGCGGCTCGCCGCTGGGCCGCGTGGCGGATTTTGTGAACACCATCTGCCCCAAGTGCGGCGGGCCGGCCCGGCGCGAGACCGACACCATGGACACGTTTGTCGATTCAAGCTGGTACTTCTACCGCTATACGGACGCGAAGAACTCGACCGCGCCGTACGATCCGGCGAAGGCGCAGTACTGGTTTCCCATCGACCAGTACATCGGCGGCGTGGAGCACGCGATTCTGCACCTGATCTACTCGCGCTTCTGGACCAAGGTGATGCGCGACCTGGGCCTGATTGTGAACGACGAGCCGGCGCGGCGTCTGTTCACGCAGGGCATGGTCATCAAGGACGGGGCCAAGATGTCCAAGTCCAAGGGCAACGTGGTTTCGCCCGACGACATGGTGGCTCGCTACGGCGCCGACGCCACGCGCATGTACGCGCTGTTTGCCGCTCCGCCGGACCGCGATCTGGACTGGCAGGAGGACGGCGTGGCCGGGGTGAGCCGCTTCCTGGGCCGCGTGTGGCGGCTGGCCACAAAGTATGCGCCCCTGGCGCGGGCCGGGCGCGGCCAAATCAAGGAAGCCCCCACCGGGCTTTCGCTCAAGCTGCTGCGCAAGCTGCACCAGACCATTGCCAAAATCACGCAGGACTTTGAAGGCCGCTGGCACTTCAACACCTGCGTGGCGGCCATCATGGAACTGGTGAACGACATGCAAGCGGCAGACGCGCAACTGGCGGCAGGCGATGTTCCAGCGCCGGTGATGCTGGAGTTGCTGCGTTCGCTGGTGCTGCTGCTGGCGCCGCTCGCGCCGTATCTTGCGGCGGAGCTGTGGGAAGAGCTTGGCGAGGAGGGCGCGGTGCTGCGCGCTTCCTGGCCCGTGAGCGATCCGGAACTCGCCAAAGAAGACGAACTGGAGATTCCGGTGCAGATCAACGGCAAGCTGGTGACGGTGATCCGCGTGGCCGCCGATGCCGGCGCAAAGGCGATTGAGGCTTTGGCGCTGGCCGACGAGAAGGTGCAGGCGCGGGCATCGGGAAAAACAGTTGCCAAGGTGATCGTGGTGCCGGGCAAGCTGGTGAACCTGGTGGTGAGGTAGCGTGGCGCAACCCCTGCGCGGGACGCAGTCGCTGGTCGGGCAGATGGGCTGGGTCACTGCCCGGCCGTCGCTCACGCTGATTGAAGTGGCGTGGCGCTGGCTGTTCGGCATTCCGCTGCTTGCGGTCTGCTGGATTGAGGCCGAGAAGATTCTCGCCGCCTATCCGCCGGCAGCCGCGGGGATTGAGGGCATCGACCCGCAGAACCCGTGGGTGGCCGCGGTGCAGTTGGCCAATGTGACGGCGTTCTACCAGCCGCATGTGTTGGCCGTGCTGCGCTGGCTGTTGCCGCTGGCCGCGCTGGCCTGGGTTGTGATCTCCGGGCTGGGCCGTAGTATGCTGCTGCAGCGCATGGAGCCAAAGCTGCGCGTTCGGCCCCTGGAGATGATTGCCTTGCAGGCGGCCTGGCTGACCCTGCTGGGCGCAACCTTCTGGGGATGGTTCCGCTCCGCCGCATGGGCCGCCGCGACGCATATCGCCGCCAGCGGCGAGCCTGACCTGGTGGGCTACGCCATCTGGATGATCTTTTTGACTCTGGCTTTCTTCACGGCGTGGGCGCTGGTGAACTGGGTGCTTGCGGTTGCGCCGCTGCTGATGCTGCTGGAAGGCCGCTCCGCGCTCTCCGCCCTTGGTCAAAGCCTGCGGCTGGGAAAGGAATTCAACGGCAAGCTGGCGGAGATCAACCTGGTGATGGGCATCGTCAAGCTGGCCCTGATCGTGCTGGCGATGGTGTTTTCCGCGGCGCCCTTGCCGTTCAGCGACGAGCTTGGCCCCGATGCCATGCACTGGGTGTGGGCTGCGTCTACGGTTTTCTACCTTGTGGCCAACGACTATTTCCAGGTGGTGCGGCTGAAGGGATTTGTGGAGTTCTGGCGGATGTATCGCGGCGGCAAGTTGGCGAGTCAGCAGGTCAGCGCGTAAGCGATCCATCTCGTGCGGCAGGCGGCCCGCACTGATCTAGCCAACCATCTGTTCTTCCCAAAAAGACAAAGCTGTACCCCATGTATCGCAGCTTTATAACGATGAGCGGGCCACTTGCCGCCGAGTTCAAAAGCGAGAAATATTTGGAAGGGAACCGCTCTAGATCGTCTGTGCCGCAGAATTGACGGTGATGGCCAAAACGGCGCGCGCCCAGCCAAACGTGGATTTCGTGGCGTCGTACCTGGGCCCTTCCTTCAAAAACTGAGCAGTTCCTTTAATCAGGAAGCCTGTCCCGGGGCCGTGCAACCCCTGCACCTTGCTGCTGCCCAATGTCACCAGAACCTGGTTGTTGACGGCAATGTTGGCCTCTGTTTTGTGAAAGTACCCGGCCGGGATCAGCAGGCAGCCATCTTCCGTGACCCGCACGTAGCTGTTCCAGGTATTCACCATATGCGGCCCATCCGGACCCAGGGTTGCAATGGCGACGATGCCGTCTTTCTTCAGCACTTCAAGCAAAGCATCCGGGATTTTCATTGCATGCACCTCCGTGATGCTCTTCTTTCCGGCCTGGCGGTGAATCGAATCGCGGTTGGCGCTTAAAACAGCTTCAGCCGGATGATCAGGTACTTCTTCGGGTCTTCGCGGATACTCTTCACCAGTTGCTGGGTTTGGTCCAGCGTCTGGTCGGCGTGGTCGTAGAGGGAGCGGTTCTGCACCAGTTGCCCAAGCGAGCCCTTGCCCTCGTCCACGCCCTTGAGGATCGAGTCCAGCCGGGTGACCGTATCGTCCAGTTTCTGCGCAAAGACCGGGTCTTTGGCCAGCTTGCCCAGTGCTCCATGGCCGGCGTTCACCTCGGCCACCAACTGGTTGGTGTTGGCGATGGCTGCGTTCAGATTGTTGTAAAGCGAGTCGTCGCGGAGCAGCTTGCCGGCGGTGCCTTTGCCTTCATCCAGGGCGGTGGTGATGCGGTCCAGCTTGTCGACGGCCGAGTTGGCGCGGGTGTAGAGCGAGTCGTCGTTCAGCAGTTTGCCCAGCGAGCCCTTGCCGTCTGTCATGTTTGTGGTGATGGTTTCCAGGTTGCCGGCGATGCGGGTGATCTTGGCGGCCAGGGCGGGATCGTTGATCAACTCGCCGGCCAGGCCTTTATTCGTGTTCAGTGAATCGACCAGGGTTTCAATCTTGCGGGTAAGGTTTTGCACCTGCGTAATGGAATCCTCGCTGGTGCGGATCACATCCTGAATGCTGGGCGACCCGGCAGCCCGCAGCTCGGCGTTCTCAACCGGCTGAGGACCGCTGGCGTGGGCCGAACTGAGATCGACGTAGCTGTCGCCCAGAACGCCGGCCTGCGCAATGGAGGCGGTGGAATCGGTGTGCAGGGCGTACAAGTATTCGCGGCCTACACGCATGGTGACTTCGACGGGAGTGGGGTTGCGGCTGGAGACCACGCGGACACGGATGACGTTGCCGATGGTGACGCCTTCCAGCGTAACCGGGGCTCCATTCTTGAGCCCCGCGGCATTCTCAAAGTAGGAGCGGAGCTGGAGCTTGCGCGCGAACAGTCCGCCCGTGGAGCCGGACATGAGAAAAATCAGCCCGATCAGCACGGCCATGGCCAATAGGACCAATGCGCCCACTCTCAGTTGCGACCACTGAATCTCTTTGCGGCTTGGCACGGAACTCCCTTTGCTGGTATGAGCCAGTTGACGCCTTGAGGATAGCAGAAAAGGCTGGGCTTACTGTCAGTTCTCAAGCAATACGCTGGCCATGGCCAGCTCCGCGGTATGGGTAATGGACAGGGCGGCGCGGGCTACGCCCAGCCGGCCGGCAATCTGCGCGGCCCGCCCATGAAACTTGAGAGTGGGTCTTCCACCGCCCAGGCGGACAACCTCGATCTCCAGCCAGCTGACGCCAAAACTGATGCCCGTTCCCAGCGCCTTGGCGCCTGCCTCCTTGGCGGCAAAGCGGGCGGCCAGGCTCTCGGCAGACTTGCGCTTGCGCAGGCAGTAGGCTTGCTCCGCGGCGGTGTACACGCGGTCAAGAAAGCGCTTGCCGTAGCGATCCACGGACTGCTGAATGCGCCCGATCTCGACCAGATCGATTCCGGAACCGATGATCATGCTGTCTATAAAGCTACAACATTCTGCTTTTGCAGCGTTTGCGGGCATTCCGCCGCGCCGCTTTCCGGTGGAAATCCCGTCCGGAAATGGCTGGCCGGTGGCCGTCAATTACCTGCGCAAGGCCGCGTTTGCCCTCAGCAGGGCAGTGATGTTTCAAAGCCGGTCAACGACCGTTCGACTCCTGCACATACGTTATGTTGTGGACCTCTGTTCCGATAAGGCCAATGTGAGGCGGATGATGCCGGAATACAGCGCGATCCCGGAGTTCAGCGCGGCTCTGTCGATGAGCATTCCCTGGGCTATGCAGATGAAGGCCATCTCCGTCGAGGAGCCCGGGCGGCTGGTCCAGACCCTCACAGGCGCCATTCTGGGCTGCGGCGGGTGGGTGCTGAGCCGCGGCGCAAACGATACCGGGACGGTGAACATGCTGTTCGAGTTCGAGCGGCAGGCGTGCGTGGATATCTACAGCCTGCTGATCGCCGCCGGGCTGGAACTGAGCCAGAACGGGCATATCCGCTTTACCGAGCTGTGCCAGTGCACGCGGAGCCACCCGAAGGAATGCGGCACAGAGATTGCCAGCGTCGATCTGGAGATACAAACTTATCCCGTGGAGATGGCGCAGAGCGCCCGCCCGTCCGAAGCAATGTAAACCGGCGGATTAACCCGCCTCAACCAGTCCGTAGCGGCGCTGCCAGGCCTCTTTGAGCCGCGCCCAGACGCGCGCGCGTTCCGCATCGGTTATCTTGCCGGCGACGGCTTTGCCGGAAGCCGGAGGATTGGCAAAGCGGGCTGCTTCTTGTTTGGCCAGCTCCAGCAACTGCCGGTCGCGCACCAGGTTGGCCACGCGAAAATCGGGAAGACCGGCCTGCCGGGTTCCAAAAAACTCGCCGGGACCGCGCAGGTTCAGGTCCAGTTCGGCCAGCTCAAAGCCGTCCTGGGTGCGGACCATGGCGTTCAGCCGCTCCTCACCGGCCGGAGAAACGCGCGGGCCGGTAATCAGAACGCAGTAGCTCCTGGCCGCTCCACGGCCTACGCGGCCGCGCAACTGGTGCAACTGCGCCAGCCCGAAGCGCTCCGCGTGCTCGACCACCATGACTGTGGCGTTGGGCACATCGACGCCGACCTCGATGACGGTGGTGGCTACCAGAACGTCGATTTCGCCGCGCTGGAAACGGCGCATGACGACCTCTTTGTCGTCGGCATCCAGACGTCCGTGCAAGAGGCCCACGCGCAGGCCGGCGAGCGGGCCGGCACTGAGCTTTTCATGCATTTCGACGGCGGACTTGAGCCCGGACTTTGCGCCGGGATTGGCTTCCACTGATGCCTTTGGGAAAAGATCCGCGGTTTTGCCCTTGCGGGCGGATTTACGGGCGGGGGCAGGGGGCGGGGCCGTGCCGGCTTCCTCATCGCGGGAAAAATCCAGCTCCGGCTCGTCGTCCTTGCTTCCTTCAATGACCGGGTAGACGATGTAAGCTTGGCGGCCGCGCGCCACCTGTTTGCGCACGAAATCCCAGACCTCGCCGGCCATTTCTCCGAGGACTCGGCGGGTGACGATGGGCGTGCGGCCCGGCGGCAGTTCATCCAGAACGCTCACGTCCAGGTCGCCGTAAAGCGAGAGCGCCAGGGTGCGCGGAATGGGCGTGGCGGTCATTACCAGGACGTCGGGCTCGGCCTGGTTGGGCTTCTTCATCATCTTGAAGCGCTGCATGACGCCGAAGCGATGCTGCTCGTCGACCACGACCAGGCCCAGCCGGTCGAACTCCACCTTTTCTTCAATGAGCGCATGGGTTCCGATCACTAGTTGCGCCTCGCCGTTGTTGATGAGGCTGCGGGTGTGGCGCTTGCGGTCTTCGTCGAGCGAGCCGGTGAGCAGCACGATGCGGTAGTGGCGGGAGGAGCGCTCGAGCAGCTTGCGCGCGGCCAGAAAATGTTGGGTGGCCAGAATCTCAGTGGGGGCCATGAGCGCCGCCTGGTAGCCGTTTTCCATGGCCACCAGCATGGCCTGCAGGGCGACGATGGTCTTGCCCGAGCCGACGTCGCCCTGGAGCAGACGGCGCATGGGGCTGGGGCTGCGCATGTCGGCGACAATCTCTCCCAGTGCGCGTTTTTGCGCCCTGGTGGGATGGAAGGGGAGGACTTCGCGAAGGGCCTCGCGGACCTTGTCGGTGGCGGCAAAGGCGATGCCGGCGCGCTCTCTCATGCGGCGGCGCTTGAGCTCCAGGCCCAGTTCCAGAAAGAACAGCTCTTCAAAGATGAGCCGCTGGTGGGCGGGCGTGGAGGAGCTTTGCAGCCGGTCAAACGGCGTACCCTCGAGGGGGAAATGCACCTCGCGCAAGGCGGCTTCGCGGCCAGGCAGGCCGAGCCTGCCAAGCAGCTCGCGCGGCAGGCACTCCGGCACCGCGCCGCGGACCGATTCCAGCAGGTTGAAGATGGTTTTCCGTTGCCAGCGCGAGGCCAGCCGCGCTCCGCCCAGCGACTCGTACACCGGCGTAATGCGCCCCACTTCCAGCATCTGCGTCTCGGCGTCGGCGCTCGCGTCGGGCAGCACCTCGAACTGCGGCTGGATCATCTTCAAATTGCCGGTTGAGCGCGAGGGCTCTACCCTGCCGTAGACGGCCACCGTCTGCCCGGCCTGAAACTTGCCGTTCAGGTAGGTCCCGTTGAACCAGATGCACTTAAGGGCCAGGCGGCCCTGGCCCACGGTCAGCTCGAAGATGGGCGCCTTGCGGGTGCGCAAGAGCAGGGAACCGCGCACTTCCGCGATCACGCTGGCCGTCTCCCCGGGCTTCAGTTCGTCCAGGCTGCGCGGGTTCTGGCGGTCCTCATAGCGGAACGGCAGGTGGTAGAGCAGATCCTCGGCGGTCAGAATGCCTTTGGGGGCGAGCATCTCCGCAACGCGCGGACCCACGCCGCGCACATACATTACCGGGGTATCGAGGCCGGGCACACTCAGGATGCTAACGCATTACCAGCGACGATGCATCCCGGGCTGAAGCCTTAAGCGGGCACGGCCATCAGGGAGCGGCAACCTCCATAGGCCTGATTCGGATGCAGGTTCCCTGGCTATGCCGTAAACGGTCCATCTCCGGGGGACAAACGGAACGGGACCCCGGGCCCCCAAAACCGCCGGCTTCGTGTATGTTTGTATGCGGCGGAAAATTTGTACCTTGGAGAGGGTTATATGCACGAGTTGAATCGGAGGAGTTTTCTCAGGGCGGCTGGGGCGGCATCGGCAACGACGGTGCTGGGTTCAAAAATCCATGCTTTGACCGCAGCACAAAGCGAACCAGAAAAGAAGTTTGCGGCCAACGATCACATCCAGATTGCCTTGATCGGCGCCGGCGGCCAGGGACAGGGAGACACCAACTGGGCTGTGCAGGTTCCCGGCGTGAAACTGGTGGCCGCGGCCGACTGCTATACGGGCCGCCTGGAACACTGCAAAGAGCGCTGGGGCAAGGACGTCTTCACCACGCGCGACTACAACGAGATTCTGGCGCGCAAGGACATCGATGCGATCATTTGCGGCTGTCCCGATCACTGGCACATGAAGGTCTCTACCGACGCGATGAACGCCGGCAAGGACGTCTACTGCGAAAAGCCGATGATTCATGAGTATTCCGATGGACCGAAGTTCATCGAGACGGCGAAGAAAACGAACCAGATTATCCAGATCGGCAGCCAGCGGGTCAGCTCCATCATCTATGCGAAGGCCAAAGAGCTGCTGAAAGCCGGCGCGATCGGCAAGCTGAATATGGTGCAGGCGCACTGGGACCGCAACAGCAAGATGGGCGCGTGGAGCTACACGGTGCCCTCCGACGCCGATACGACGACCTGCGACTGGGAGCGCTTCCTGGGCACGGCTCCAAAGATTCCGTGGAATCCCGAGCACTTCTTCCAGTGGCGCAAGTGGAAGGCTTACGGCAGCGGCGTGGCCGGCGACCTGTTTGTGCACCTGTTCAGCGGTACACACTTCATTACCGACTCCACGGGCCCAACCCGCGGCATGGCCACTGGCGGCCTGCGCTACTGGAACGACGGGCGCGATGTGCCCGACGTGATGATGGGGCTGTTCAGCTATCCGCAGGAGTTCGACCTGTCGCTGCGCGTGAACTTTGTGGACGGCGGCGAAGAGAGCGAAGGCTTTGTGTTCACGGGCTCGGAAGGCACGATGGAGATCGCCGGCAATGCGGTGATTTTGAATCGCGTGCCGCGCGAAAAGGCGCCGGGCTACCTGATCAATTCGTTCACGAATGCCATGCAGGCGGAGTTCCTGGCCAAGTATCACAAGGAATATCCTGCCGAGCATCCGTCGGGACCGCTTCCTGCGCTTTACGAGAAGTATGTTGCGCCGGAGGGATACGTCGACAGCTTCGACCACTTCAAGAACTTCTTCCACGCGGTGCGCACGCGCAAGCCGGTGGTGGAAGATGCGGTGTTCGGCTTCCGCGCGGCTGGAGCGGCGCTGTTGAGCAACCTGAGCTACGAAAGCGGCAAGGTCATGAACTGGGATCCGGATGCGATGAAACTGCTGTAAGAGAAGCGTTCCCGAAGATTTGTTTCGAGGATTGCTTTTGATTTGCAGGCTGTCTGTGAGCCGTTTCGCTCGCAGGCAGCCTGTTTTATTTTGGCGCGCGGCGGGGTTTGCTACACTTCTGGCAGGCCAGCCCCTGGTCTGCCAGGAACCAAATTGCAACAAGAGCGGCGGGAGAGTCCATGCCAGTTGTCGAACTCGCGGGAGTGACCAAGGCCTACGAGAACAAGGTCGCCGTCAACAATCTGAGCTTGTCCATTGAAGCGGGTCAGATGTTCGGCCTTCTGGGGCCAAACGGGGCGGGCAAAACCAGCTCCATCCGCATGATGATGGGCATCACGATTCCGGATTCGGGGCGGGTGAGCCTGTTTGGAAAGCCTTTTGAGCGCAAGAGCCTGGAGCGGGTGGGCTACCTGCCCGAGGAGCGCGGCCTTTACAAGAAGATGAAAGTTCTGGAGCAGCTTGTCTTCTTCGGCCAGTTGCACGGGCTCACTGCGGAAGAGGCGCACCGGCGGGCCGTCGATTGGGCCAAACGCATGGAGATTGCCGACTCGCTGCCGAAGAAGACCGAGGAACTCTCCAAGGGCATGCAGCAGAAAATCCAGTTCATTGCCACGCTGCTGCACGATCCCGGACTCATCGTCATGGACGAGCCCTTCTCGGGCCTTGACCCGGTAAATGCGGTGCTGGTTGAGCAGACGCTGCTGGAACTCAAGGCGCAGGGCCGGGCGATCCTGTTTTCAACCCATCGCATGGATCAGGTGGAGAAGCTGTGCGACTCCATTTGCCTCATCGACAATGGCCAGGCGGTGCTGGCCGGCAATTTGCGCGAGATCAAGAGCCGCTATGAACGCAATCATGTGATTGTCGAGTTCGAGGGCAGCCCGGCTTTTTTGAACAGCGCGGAGATTGCCGAGGCCAAAAACTTCTCCGGCCACGCCGAGATCAAGCTCAAACCGCACGGGGACGCGCAGAAACTGCTGCACGAAGCCGCGTCGATGGCAAAAATCTATCGCTTCGAACTGATCGAGCCGTCGCTTGAAGAGATCTTCATCCAGACCGTGGGAGGCAAGGCCAATGCATAACATTCTTCTCATTGCCCGGCGCGAGTACCTGGAGCAGATTCGGAGCAAGGCCTTCAAGCTGTCCACGGTTGGTCTGCCGGCGGCGTTCGCGCTGATCCTCGGCGTCAATTATTTCTCGAACCTCGGCCTGGGCGCGCACAAGCACCTGGTGATCGCCGCCGGCAATGCCGCCCTGGCCAGCGATATTCGCGGCCGACTGATGAGCGGAAAGAATGCTACGGCCACCATCGACGTGGACGCTCCGGCCAAGCCTGAAGACCACGCAGTTCTCGTGGAACAAAGCCAGGCCAAGCTCATTGACGGCTTCCTGTGGATTGAAACCCCCGAGGGAGCAGCGCCCACCGCCACCTACGTCTCCCGGTCCTCCGGCGACTTCATGACCGCAACCCGGCTGAAGAATGCATTGAACGATGGACTCGTCAGCCAGCATTTGACCGGCTCCGGCATGAAGCAGGCCGATGCCGACGCTTTGGTCAAGGGCGTCACCATCAAAACATTCCAGGTGAGAAAAGACGGCCAGTTGATCAAGAGCAATGCCATGGCGTCTTTTTACAAGGGCTACCTGATGGCTCTTCTGCTTACCATGACCACCATGATTTACGGCCTCAACGTGGCCCGCTCCATCATTCAGGAGAAAACCTCGCGCGTCTTTGAAGTCATGCTCTCGACCGTCAAGCCCAGCGATATGCTGGCTGGCAAGCTGATCGGCGCCGGCGCCGTGGGCCTGACGCAAATCGGCATCTGGCTGGTGGGCGGCGCGGCAATTCTTGTCACTCCGCTGGCCGCCGCCGCGCTCAGCGGAGACCTGGCCGTTCACTTCTCCTGGGTCGAGTGCGTGCTCTTCCCGCTCTATTTTGTGCTCGGCTTCCTGCTGTTCAGTTCCTTGTTCGCAGGCCTGGCCGCCACCTGCGAAAACGAGCAGGAACTACAGATGTACACGCCGCTGGCCGCCGCGCCCACCTGGCTCAGCTTCGGCATGATCCTGCTGATCGTCAACGATTCCAACTCCTTCTGGCCGGTTGCGGCCTCGTTGTTTCCGCCCACCGCGCCTATCGTAATGTTTTTGCGCATGGCCTCGCAGACCCCGCCCGTCTGGCAGTTTGCGGTTTCCATCCTCCTGCTGATTCTCGGCATATGGGGCACGCTGTGGTTTTCCTCGCGCCTCTATCGTGTGGGCATTCTGATGTATGGCAAGCGGGCCACGCTGCCTGAGCTGTTGCGCTGGCTGCGCTACTCCTGAGCGGAGCCGAAGGATCTGCGTTCTAAAATCAAATACAGTGACCGCCAAACACAAACCCATTTTCACCCTGGGCCAGCGCCTGGTGCTGGCCGTGGTTCCGCGCGTAGTGTGGGCGTTGCTTTGGATCGTCAGCCGCACCTGGCGTTTTGAGGTGATCGCCGTAGAGGGCGTTGTCCCCGTCGTCTTTGGCGAAAAACCGGGCCCGGAGATTTACTGCTTCTGGCACCAGTGCGTGCTGCCCTGCACGGTTTACTTCCGGCGTTCCTACGCGGTAATTCTCATCAGCCGCAGCTTCGACGGCGAGTTGATTACGCGCATTCTCAAAATGTTCGGCTTCGATGCGGTGCGCGGTTCCAGTTCGCGGGGTGCGCGCGAGGGGCTGCTGGGGCTGGAAAACATCATCGCCACCGGCAGAACGGCCATCTTCACCGCGGACGGGCCGCGCGGTCCGATTTATCAAACCAAGATGGGCCCCATCAAACTGGCGCAAATGACCGGCGCGCCCATCGGCGCCTTCCACCTGGAACCCGAGCACGCGTGGACCATGGGCTCCTGGGACCGGTTCCTGGTGCCCAAACCTTTCACGCGGATTTGTGTCAGTTGGGGCCCATGGACACGGGTTGCAACCGATCTGCCCGCGGAGGAGTTTGAGCCCAAGCGCCAGGAACTGAACGACGCAATCGAATGCGCGCGGCTGCGGGCGCTGGACTACTTCAAGAAGGCGCAGTCATGAGCCAGGCAGAAGCCAATACCGGTCTGCGCGTGGCCGACTTCGACTTCGACCTGCCCCAGGAACTGATTGCGCAAGAGCCTCCCCCGGAGCGCGGCCTGAGCCGCATGCTGGCCGTGGATCGCGCCACCGGGGCCTTGCGCGATGCGAGTTTTGCCGATTTCCCCGCGCTGCTCAACCCCGGCGATTTGCTCGTTCTCAATGACACCCGCGTGATTCCGGCGCGTCTGTATGCCCGCCGCACGCTGCTCCGCGATCATGAAAAGCCCACCGGCCGCATTGAAGTCATGCTGACCGAACCGGCCGGCAATAACCAGTGGCGCGCGCTGGTCAGGCCGGGCAGAAAAGTCGCCATTGGCGAGCGGCTGGTTTTTCCTGCGCCCACCGGCGAAATCGTTCTCGAAGCCGAGGTCCTGGAGCGCGGGCAGTTCGGCGACAGGCTGCTCGGCTTTGCGCCCGTCGACGATTTCTTTGCGGTTCTTGAGCGCATCGGCCACATGCCGCTTCCGCCCTATATCCGCCGCGACGATGTGGATACGGATCGCGAGCGCTACCAAACGGTTTTTTCGCGGGAACGCGGCTCGGTGGCCGCGCCCACGGCCGGGCTGCACTTTACTTCGCAAACGCTGGATGCACTGGCTGCCCGTGGCGTTGAGGTGGCGCGCGTCACGCTGCATGTGGGTCTCGGCACCTTTGCTCCGCTGCGCGTGGAGCGGCTCGACGAGGTTCATCTGCACCGCGAGCGCTACACGCTCTCCGCGGCTGCCGCCGATGCCGTGAATCGCGCCAAAAGCGAAGGCCGACGGATCGTGGCCGTCGGTACGACTGTAGTGCGCACGCTGGAGCACTGCGCGCAGCAGGCAAACGGCGGCGCACTCCAGGCGCATTCCGGCGTGACGGAGATTTTCATCTCGCCCGGGTTTGAATTTCGGCTGGTGGGCGGACTGCTCACCAACTTTCATTTGCCGCAATCCAGCCTGATCATGCTGGTCTCGGCATTTGCCGGCCGCGAGTCGGTGCTGGCTGCCTACCGCCACGCGGTCCAGGAGAAGTATCGCTTTTTCAGCTACGGCGATTGCATGTTTCTCGCTTGAGGAACGCGGCTGGCCGATGACCGCCGATCCCGCTACCCTGATAAACTCGGAACCGTGACTGACCAAGCCAAGCCGCCCGTCTTCCTGCTCGACACCATGTCGTTCATTTTTCGCGCATACCACGCGATGCAGCGCTCACGGCCCATGAGCACCCGCGACGGGTTGCCGACGGCGGCCATCTACGTCTTCGTGAACATGATCAAGAAGCTGCGGCAGGATTTTGCGCCGCACTACTTTGCTGCGGTCTTCGATGTGAGCGGCGAGGTCTTCCGTGACGAGCAGGCGCGCGAAATGCCCATGCTGCGCAAGTGGAACGGCAAGACGCAGAGCTTCGACGAGGTGAGCTACGAGGGCTACAAGGCCAATCGCGCCGCCACGCCTGAAGACCTGAAGCGCCAGATTCCCTACATCCGCCGCGCGCTCGAAGCCCTGCGCATTCCCATTCTGGAGGCGGAAGGCTTTGAGGCCGACGACGTGATCGGAACGCTGGCCCGCCAGGCTGCCCTGGAGCAGCACGAGGTCTTCATCGTCTCCGGCGACAAGGACATGATGCAGTTGGTCACGCCGCAGGTAAAGATTCTCAATCCGCAAAAAGACAATTTGGTTCTCGATCCAGCCAAGGTGACGGAGACGCTGGGCGTGCCGCCGGAGAAGGTGGTGGACGTGATGGCGCTGCGCGGCGACGCGGTGGATAACATTCCCGGCGCGCCCGGCATCGGCGACAAGGGCAGCGTGGATTTGATTTTGCAATTCGGCAGCGTGGAGGCCGTGCTGGACCGGGCCGCCGAGGTCAAGCGCAAAAGCTATCGCGAGTCTCTGGAGCAGAATCGCGACGCCGTTCTTCTGTCGAAGGAACTGGTCACCATCGACAGCCATGTGCCTCTCGATCTGGATTTGAGCGCAATGCAGACGCAGGCGCCGGACCTGGAGGCTTGCCGCGAACTGTTCACCGAGCTGGAGTTCACCTCGATGCTGCGCGACCTGGAGCCTGCGGCCGGCGGGCCCGTGGTGGAGCTTATCGAAGAGCCAACCGGCGAGCAAACTGCAGCATTCTACGCCGCCGCGCGCGCGCATGGCTTTGCCTTTGCGCTGGATGCGGCCGCGCCTGCGCCGCTGGAGGAAGAAGAGCAAGCGCAACAGAGCCTTTCGCTGCTGGACGTGGCTGAGGCCGCGGAGAAACAGTCCAGCTTCAGCGTGGGCGTGTGTGCGGAGTCAGCCGTTGCGCTGCGCCTGCCACTTACTGCCGAGTTGCGCGCGCTGCTTGCGGACGCAACAGTAGCCAAGCAAACCCACGATTGGAAGACGGCCTTGCATCTTCTCTTCGCGCAGGGCGTTGCGTTGCGCGGAGCGGTGGACGATTCCATGCTGCTTTCGTACGCGCTGAATCCCACGCACACCACGCAGTCGCTTGCCGATGTGGCCGCGCGTCACGGGCAGACCGCGCCGTCCACGCTGGCAGCGGGTGCGGCGGCCATTCATGCGCTGGTTCCCGCCTTGCGCGCCGAGGTGGAAAAGGCCGGAGTCGCGCGCGTGTATGCGGAGATCGACCTGCCGCTGGCGCCGGTTTTGTTCCGCATGGAGCAGGCCGGAGTGCGCATCGATCTCAGCGTTCTGGACGGGCTCTCGAAGCGCTTCGCCATTGAGTTGCAGCGCGTCGGCGAGCGCATCTTTGAGCTGGCCGGACGCCGCTTCAATATCAACTCGCCCAAGCAACTCGGCGAAGTTCTCTTTACTCATCTGGGCCTGCCCGCTCCTGCCAGCCGCGGCAAGGGCAAGGCCGTTTCCACCGCGCAGGACGTGCTGGAACTACTGGCGGAGCAGAACGAAGTGCCGCGCCTGGTGCTTGAATTCCGGCACCTCTCCAAGCTCAAGTCCACTTACATTGACGCGCTGCCGCTGCTGGCCGATGCCGATTCGCGCGTGCATACGACGTTTCAGGCAGCGGCCACGGCGACCGGGAGATTGTCGTCGGTCAATCCCAATCTGCAGAACATTCCCACCCGCACCGAGTTGGGCCGCGAGATTCGCGCCGCGTTCACGGCCGCGCCGGGCACGCAACTGCTGTCGGCGGATTACTCGCAGATCGAACTGCGTCTGCTGGCGCACTTCAGCGGCGATCCGCTGCTGCTGCGCGCCTACCTGAACAACGAAGACATTCACACCCTCACCGCCAGCGAGGTCTTCGGCGTGCCGGCCGAGACCATGGACAAGCAGACGCGCGGCCGCGCCAAGGCGGTGAACTTCGGCATCGTCTACGGCATCTCTGCCTTCGGGCTGGCGGCGCAGTTGGGCATTCCGCAGGCCGAGGCTAAGGCTTATATCGAGCGGTATTTTGTCCGTTACCAGGGCGTCAGGGAATTCATCGAAAAAACTTTGGCTCAGGTGCGGCTGGAGGGCTCGGTGCGCACCTTGTTCGGGCGCGTGCGGCCGATTCCTGACATTGAAAGCCGCAACCAGAACCAGCGCGGATTTGCCGAGCGGACGGCCATCAACACGCCGTTGCAGGGCACGGCCGCCGATCTCATCAAACTCGCCATGATCTCGCTTGACCGCAAGCTGGCCGAGCGCAATCTGAAGACGCGCATGGTGCTACAGGTGCATGATGAACTGCTGTTTGAAGTGCCGATGGACGAGACCGCCGAGATTGAGGCGCTGGTGCGGACCGAGATGGAAGGCGTGGTCAGGCTGAGCGTGCCGCTGGTGGCGGACCTGGGCTTTGGAGCAAACTGGCGCGATCTCAAATGAGTTCACGCACCCGGAATGGTTAGCCGCCCGATGCCGTGCGGGAGCAATCTTTTTAGAAGTTGCAGTTCGAAAGAAGAGGAATGAACACACTTGCCGTACTCGTTATTATTCTGTGCATTTATGCATTAGCTTACCGGTACTACAGCGCGTTTCTGGCAGCCAGGGTGCTCGTTCTGAACGACACGCGTACGACTCCTGCGCACACTCTCAAGGACGGACAGAATTATTTGCCCACGCCCAAGTGGGTTCTCTTCGGGCAGCATTTTGCAGCCATCGCCGGGGCCGGACCGCTGGTGGGCCCCACGCTTGCCGCACAGTTCGGCTTTGCGCCGGGACTGCTGTGGCTGGTTCTTGGCGCGGTGATCGCCGGAGCGGTGCAGGACTTTACCGTGCTGGTCGCTTCGGTGCGCCACCAGGGCAAGTCCCTGGCTGAAATCGCACGCACTGAGATCGGCTCCTTCTCCGGCCGCGTGGTCATGATCGCCATTCTGTTCATCCTGCTGGTCACGCTCGCGGGCCTGGGGATTGTGGTGGTCAATGCGCTGGCCAACAGTCCCTGGGGAGTCTTCACCATCGGCATGACGGTCCCCATCGCCGTGGGCATGGGCCTCTACATGTTCAAGGGGAACGCGGGAGTGGTTCGCGTGGCCGGGCCCAGCGTTGCGGGCGTCACGCTGCTCATGGCCTCGCTCATCGGTGGGCACTTTGTGGCCACATCGTCCTGGGCCTGGGCGTTGACCTTCAATCCGCACCAGATCACGCTGCTGCTGGTGGCCTATGGCTTCATCGCCTCCATCCTGCCGGTGTGGCTGCTGCTCACCCCGCGCGGCTATCTTTCCACGTATTTAAAGCTGGGTATGATTGGCGCACTGATTCTGGGAATTTTCATCGTGCATCCGTCGATTCAGTTTCCGTTGACGACCCCATTTATTCACGGCGGCGGCCCCATCATTCCCGGCAAGCTGTTCCCGTTTCTGTTCGTGACCGTCGCCTGCGGAGCCATCTCGGGCTTCCACTCGCTGGTTGCCTCCGGCACCACTTCGAAGATGCTGGACAAGGAAAGCGACGCCCGCTTCATTGGCTATGGCGCCATGCTGGCCGAGTCGCTGGTGGGCGTTATGGCGCTGATCGCGGCCTGCTCCATGATGCCGGGCGACTACTACGCCATCAACACCGCGCCGGCCGCCTTTGCAAAACTGGGATTGCATACCGTGAATCTGGATTACTTCTCCCGCGCGGTGGGCGAAAGCCTGGTGGGACGGACCGGCGGAGCGGTTTCACTGGCCGTGGGCATGGCGCAGATTTTCCACGCAATTCCGGGGATGACAAAACTGCTCGGCTACTGGTACCACTTCGCCATTCTGTTTGAGGCGCTGTTCATCCTCACCACGGTGGACACGGGCACGCGCGTGGCCCGCTACGTGTTGCATGAACTGCTGGGAAAGCTCTGGAAACCGCTCGGCAACCAGAAATCGATTCCCGCGGGACTGCTGATTGCATCGCTGGTCGTGTCCAGTTGGGGCTACCTGATTTACACCGGCAACATCTCCACAATCTGGCCGCTGTTCGGAACCGGCAACCAGTTGCTGGCCACCATTGCGCTGGCCATTGCGACGGTTTTCCTGGTCAACATGGGCAAGGCGAAGTATGCGTGGCTGACGGCCGTTCCCGCCGTTCTGGTGGGAGTCACCACGGTCATGGCAGGGATTCAATCCATCCAGAACATCTTCTGGCCATTGACAAAAATTGCAGGAAAGCAGTTTCAGGGCTATATGGATTCGGCCCTGATGGCGATCTTCATCGTGGGTGTGATTCTGGTTGCCGGCGACGCGGTACGGCGCATCTGGAAGACCCTGCACGGCGAGCCGGTTCCCGTGGAAGCGTTTGGAGCCTCCGAGGAGTGCGGGCCGGTTTCTATCGGCTGCTGCTGAGATCGTATCCGAAATGTGATCTTGAAGCAGCGCCGGCCAGGGGCGCCCGCCGCATCGGAGAATATATCCTTTTTACGCAACGGAGTTTCGCAAAGGAGGTTCGTTTTCCGATGACGACAAGCCTGGAACAGAACACGGCAACGCTGTTTCTTGAGTTCTCGCGCGACAAGCTACTGAAACAGTATTGGCCGCGGCTGAGAACCTGTGTCGAACAACTCAGCGATGAACAAATCTGGTGGCGGCCCAACGATGCAAGCAACAGCATCGGCAACCTGATTCTGCATCTGAACGGCAACGTGCGCCAGTGGCTTGTGGTCTCGTTCAACCGGCAGGAAGACGCGCGCGACCGGCCCGCGGAGTTCAACGAACGGACCGGAATTTCAGGCTCTGCGCTCATTGAGCGGCTTGGCGCAACCATGGAACAGGCGTCGCAAGTGCTGGCGCGCCTCACCGAGTCCGATCTGCTGAGTTCATTTGAGATTCAGGGGCATCACGTGACCGGTCTGGCTGCCGTTTACCAGGTTCTCGAACACTATGGAGTGCACTACGGGCAGATTCTCTATGTGACCAAGCTGCTGCGTGAAAAAGATCTGGGTTTTTATAGCGCGCTGAACAAGACCGGCCGCGCCTCCTGAGATTTTGGGCGACGATGGGCGGCGCCGGTCTAGTGATGCTCTAGATTCCAAGCTCCGCGCGAATGGCGTCGGCAATGGAGTTGGCATGTAGCCGCATCGCCTCTTCGCTCTCTGCCTCAATCATCACCCGCGCCAATGCTTCCGTGCCGGAGTAGCGAATCACCACGCGGCCAGAATCTTTCAACTCCTCCTCGGCGGCGCGGATGGCGGCGGCCACGGCGGGAATGGATTCCAGCGGCTTCTTCTCGCGCACCTTCACATTCACGATGACCTGCGGAAAGACCTTCAAATCCGCGGTCAGCTCGTCAACGCTTTTGCCGGTGCGGGCGATCAGGTCGAGGACCACCATGGCGGTGAGCAGGCCGTCGCCGGTGGTGGCCAGATGCGGCAGCAGGATGTGGCCGGATTGCTCGCCGCCGAGCGCGGCCTTGTGCGCCTGCATCTGTTCCAGCACGTAGCGGTCGCCCACCGGTGCGCGCAGCATGCGGATGCCGCTGCGCTTCAGCGCTGCTTCCAGCCCCATGTTGGACATGGTGGTGGCCACAACCAGGTCTCCCGTCAACAGCCCGCGCGTTTTCAGGTCGCGCGCCACCATCAGCAGAATGGCGTCGCCGTTGATCACGTTGTTTGAGGAGCCGGTCAACATGCAGCGGTCTGCATCGCCGTCGAAGGTGAGGCCGATGCCGGCGCCAAGGCGTACAACTTCAGCGGCTACGAATTTTGGGTGGAGTGCGCCGCAGCCGTCGTTGATGTTGCGGCCGTCGGGCGCGATGTTGAGCAGCGTCACCTCTCCGCCCAGGCGGCGGAACAACTCGGGAGCCACGGCCGCTGCGGCGCCGTTGGCGCAATCGGCGACGATATGCAGGCCGGCAAGCGAAAGTCCCGGCACGCAATCGATGAGGAACTGGATGTAGTCGGCCTGCAGCGCGGGGTTGTCTTCAACCGCGGGCAGTGCTGCCGGGTCCGGCGCTTCGATCTGTGCGGCGTGCTGCAGAATTTCGTCTTCCATGGCCAGCTCGACCGCATCGGCAAGCTTGAAGCCGTCGCCGCCAAACAGCTTGATGCCGTTGTCGCGCCAGGGATTGTGAGAGGCGGAGATGACTACGCCGGCGTGGAAGCCGTGGCTGCGGGCAAGGAAGGCGACAGCGGGGGTGGTGATTACGCCGGCGCTCTCAACCTGTGCTCCGGCTTCGCGCAGGGCGGCGGCCAGGGTCGCCGCAATCCACGGGCCGCTCTCGCGTGTATCGCGGCCCAGAATGACCCTGGGCGCGGCGGCTGCGTTGCGCAGGGAGTGCCCCAGCGCCAGTCCCACGGCGTAGATGGTGGTGGGGTCCAGCGGAGTTTCGCCGGCGACGGCGCGGATGCCGTCGGTGCCGAAAAGTTTGCGTGCGCTTGATACGGTCATAGGCTCAATTCTTGATTTTATTGCGGGGAGCGGGCGGTTTAGGCGCGGTGGATTCCACGCGGCCGATAAAGACGCCGTCGGCGAGGCGGGTGACGAGCTGGTCGCCGGGGGTGAGCTGGGCTGCGGAGCGGACTAGGCGGCCTGCTGCGTCCAGAACCAGCGCGTAGCCGCGGTCCAGAACAGCCAGTGGCGAGAGCGAGTGGAGGCGCGCGTCCAGTGCGCCGGTGCGGACCGCGCAGCGTTGCAGGGTGCGCTCCAGGGCGCGGTCCAGGCGGGTACGGCAGGCCTGCAGGCGTTCGCGGGCCAGTGCCAGCGCTTGGCGCGGGTCGTGGCGCAGCACGGCGGCTGTGAGAGCGGCAACGTGATCCTGCCGCAGGCGTAGCTGGCTGCCCGCAGCGGACTCCTGGCGGAAGCTGAGGTCGTCGAGCCGCTGCGCCATGCGGTGCAACAGTGTGGAGATGCGCGACTCTGCGCGGCTGACGGGCACGCGGGTCAGCCGCTGGCGTGCCTGCAGGAGCTGGTAGCGGGCGGCGCGGTCCAGGCGGTTGTATTGGTGAGCGAGATGCTCGGCAATCTTGTGCTGGGCCTCGGTGATGAGCTCGGCGGCGGCCGATGGTGTGGGCGCGCGCAGGTCGGCAACAAAGTCGGCGATGGTGAAGTCGGTTTCGTGTCCGATGGCGGAGACCACGGGCAGATCTGAGGCGGCAATGGCGCGGGCCACGCGCTCGGAGTTGAAGGCGGCCAGGTCTTCCAGCGAGCCGCCGCCGCGGGCCAGCACGATTACGTCTACAAGACCGGAATCGTTGAGCTCGGCCAGCGCGGCTTCAATCTCTGCCGGCGCCGAGTCGCCCTGCACTGAGACAGGGAAGAGCAGTACGCTGAGCCCTGAGTGGCGCCGGGCCACGATGTTGAGAAAGTCGCGGATCACGGCTCCGGTGGGCGAGGTGACAATGCCCACGGTGCGCGGAAAGGCGGGCAACGGCTGCTTGCGTGCGGGGTCGAACAGGCCCTCGGCCTTGAGGCGCTCCTTCAGTTGTTCAAAGGCCAGTTGCAGCGATCCCGCGCCGACCGGCTCCATGGTCTCGGCCACCAATTGCATCTGTCCGCGCTGCTCGTAGACGCTGACCCGGCCGCGGACCAGCACGTGCAGGCCGTCCTCGGGGCGAAAGCGCAACAGCATGGCCTGGCGGCGGAACAGAACGATGGGCAGTTGGGCGTCTGCGTCCTTCAACGTGAAGTAGACGTGGCCGGAAGGTGCGGGGCGGTAGTTGGAGATTTCGCCCTCCACCCAGACGTCGCCGTACTCCTGCTCGATGAGTTCGCGGACCTGGCCCACCAGCTCGCGGACGGGCCAGATGCGGCGGGTAGGCCGGTGCTCCTCAAACGTAAGGTCGAGTTGAGGCGCAAATGGATCGGGCTGGAGCATTCTTTATGAAGTGTAATCGCTGGCGATGGATGAGGCTTGCCGGGATTGAGGAGTCGCGGTGAACTGCGCCGCCCGGTCCTCTCCGCGAAACTCTGCGGAAAGGACCGGGCGGTGCATCACGCGGGTGTTATTTGCCGGTGTAGGAGACGCGCCAGATGGAGCCCGAGCCGTCATCGGTGATCATTAACGACCCATCGGGCGCAACGGTTACGCCCACGGGCCGTCCCCAGACGTTGCCGTTGGGAAGCACAAACCCGGTGAGGAACTCCTCGTAGTCGCCGCTGGCGTGGCCGGTCTGGTGCAGCGGGACGCGAATGACTTCATAGCCGGTGCGAATGGCCCGGTTCCAGGAGCCGTGCTCTGAGGCGAAGATGTCCCCGTCATATTCCTGGGGGAACTGCTTGCCGCCGTAGAAAGTCATCTCCAGCGAGGCGTTGTGGGGCTGCAGCAGCACGTCCGGGACGATGACCTTGTCCTTCAGTTCGGGATGCTTGCCCGCGTGGCGCGGGTCCTGATGCGCGCCGGTATACCACCAGGGCCAGCCGTAGAATCCGCCCGGCACAACGTGGGTGATGTAGTCGGGAACCAGGTTGTCGCCCAGGGCGTCGCGCTCGTTGACTGAGCACCATAGCTCGCCGGTCAGCGGATTGACGGCGATGCCCACGGGATTGCGGATTCCATACGCATAGACATGCATGCCGGTGCCGTCGGGGTTGAAGGCGAGAATGTTGGCGCGATGAAATTCGGCCGGATGCGTGTCGGCGTCGTCCACGTTGGAGCCGGAGCCGACCGAGGCGAACAAGGTGTTGCCGTCGGCGGAGAACTGCACGTCGCGCGTCCAGTGGCCGCGGCCGTTGCTGGGCAGGTCGGCAATGTGCTCTGGAGCCGCGCTCGCCGTCAGGTCTCCGTTCGTATAAGCGAAGCGCACCACGGCGTTGGTGTTGCCGATGTATACCCACTTCGGATTTGCACCGAGCGGGTAAAAGGCAATGCCGAACGGATGGTCGAGACCGCTGGCAAAGACGCTGGTGATCTGCGGTTTGCCGTCTGCGCCGATGCCGCGGAAGATCACGATCTTGCCTGCTTCGCTTTCAGCCAGGAAAAGATCGCCATTGGGCGCGGTGCGGATGAGCCGTGGATTCTGCAGGCCGGTGGCGAATTGCTCCACTTTGAATCCCTTCGGCGCCTGCGGCCACGCACCCTCGGGGCGGGGAACCAGGCGGGGTCCGTTGCCTGCCGACTCGGTGGAGAAGGGTGCGGGCAGGTCGGCAACCGTGATTTTGCGGTGTGTCCCGGGCTTTTCAAAGCGGAAGTCGGTGAACGGGGGAGTGGGCGGCGGCGCGTTCTGGATCGCTGCGTTGGGAGCATCGGGTGCGGCAGGGGGGGCGGTTGCGGCCTGGACCGTGTTCATGTTTCTCAGGTAGGTAATCACCTGCCAGCGCTGCGCGGCGGGCAGGGCCTTCCATGTAGGCATGCCGTTCGCCTTGTCGCCCCTGGTGACGTACCAGAAAATCTCGCCCTGCCTGGCAGTCTGCGTGGGACCGGTGGCGAGCGCGGCGATATTGGCCACTCCCTGGGCGTGATCGCCGTGGCAGACGGCACAATTCTTCTGGTAGATTTGCTGGCCTGCCTGGGCGTTCTGCAGCCCGGGGTAGGGGTTTTCAACGCCTGCGGCTGCAGCGGGCGCGTGATGAAAGCTCGCGGATTGGGCAAGCAACAAGGCCGCCAGTGCGGGGACGGCGACAAGGAAACCAAAGAGCAGTCGGATGGAAGCGGATTTAGGGGATTTCATTCGTTTCTCCTGCGTGCGGATGTGATTTGACTGTACGATATCGGGCTGCCGTGGCATTGCCGGCAATCTCTGGAGCGGCGCCCACGCTTACTTGATTGGATGAGGGTTTTGCTGCCTGGTTGCTGAGGAGTTGCGGCTTTCCAAAAGTGCGCCGAGCTCTGCGGTTGCTGAGGCCAGGCGGGCGCCGGTGCTGGGGTCAATGCCGTCTTCGCGCGAGTATAAAAGCTCCAACTCGCGGGCCAGTTCGGTGCCCCGGATAAGTCCGAAGGTGCCCAGCACGCCGGCCAGTTTGTGGGCGGCGGCGCCGGCTGACTCCTGCTGGGGAATGGTCAGTGTGTTGGCTGCGAAGGCCTCTGCGGCCATCTCCAGAATGGCGACGCGCTGTCTCATCTCCGGCAGGAACCTAATCCACATGCGGTCCAGCGCTTCAGTAAGAGCGGTCTGTTCGGCAGGCTCCATAGGCAATGTTCTATTTCCAGCCCAGCACGCCGGCGATCTGCGTGGAGAGAGTGAGCGGGTCAAATGGCTTGAAGAGCACGGCCTCCACGCCCAGGTCGGCAAAGCGGCGCTGATCGGAGCCTTGCACCTTGGCGGTGAGCAGCAGCACCGGGATTTTTGCGGTGGCGGGATTCTTGCGCAACTCGCGGAAGGTGGTGGGGCCGTCCATGCCGGGCATCATCACGTCCAGCAGAATGGCGTCGGGCTTGAACTCGATGGCGCGCGTAATGCCCTGCGCGCCGGAGTTGGCGGTCAAAACTTCCCAGCCGGCCACGGACTCCAGGCTGAGCGCCGCAACTTCGCGTATATCATCTTCGTCGTCAACGATCAGGATCTTGTATGCCATCAGTAAATAGCCTCATGTGAGTCAATCAGAGAGTCAATAAGTCAGCAAGCCGGCACGTCAGCCGCATCAAGATTTGGGAACAGACGCTTCCGGTGGCGCGGCCTCTTCCATCTGACGCGAACTGCGCAACATCGTCAAGACCAGGGCTTCCAGTTGCTGCGGCTGCACGTGCGCCTTGGTCAAAAAGTGTGTGGGCCCCAGGGTAAGCTGCAGCCGCTCGGGCGCCGATAGCTCGCGGCCGGAGTAAACCACCAGCGGCAGGTGCGCCAGGTCCTTGTGCTTGCGCAGCCAGTCCACCACGTTGAATCCGTCGCCGTCGGGCAGTCCGATGTCCAGAACCAGCAGGTGAGGCTGGAATGTGAAACATGCGTCCAGTGCTTCCTGCAGCGTGTGCGCTATCTGGACGGAGATGCCTTCGCCGGAGAAAACGCCGCCGATCACATTGGCCAGGTCCTGATCGTCCTCGACAATCAGGATGCGCGCTTTTTCGCCGGGACCGCAGAGAACCCGGGCCAGTTCGCCCAGCAGCGCGGCTTCATTCAGCGGCTTGTCCACCCAGCCTTCGGCGCCTGCCGGCAGTTCCGGAAGGCCTTGCCGGTTTTCCAGGCTGAGCAGCACGGCGGGGGTGCGGGCTTCGGGGTCAAGCCGGCGCAAAAGCGGCAAAATCTCCCAGCCGTTCATGCCGTCCAGCGAAGTATCCAGCAGGATGGCTTGTACGCCCTTATGAGCCGCGGCCAGGGTTTGCTCCACGGTGGCAGCCTCGATCACGTGGTAGCCATGGCGGGTCAGTTGGGCGGCGATGCGCGGGCGCGATTCCGGGTTTGCATCGGCCAGCACCACGGTGCCAACGCCCGGTTCGCTGTCGAACAGGCCCTCCGTCGCTTCCACCGGAGACGGCTTATAAGGCAGATAAACGCGGAAGGTCGAGCCGCGGACGGGATTCCGTTCCGCCCAGATGCGGCCGGAGTGCTGCAGCACAATGGTGCGGCAGATGGCGAGTCCCAGGCCGCTGCCGCCTTTTTGCCGGGAGTCGGAGGCGTCAACCTGCTGGAAGCGGCCAAAGACGGCTTCCAGCTTGTCGGCGGGAATTCCTCTGCCCTGGTCGATGACGGAGAGCGTCACGCCCGTGGCGCCGGGGTGCATCATCACGGATACCGGCGAGTTGGGCGGAGAAAATTTCACGGCGTTTGACAGCAGGTTGGTCAGAACCTGCAGCAGGCGGTCGGGGTCGGCGGCAATCTCCACCTGCGTGGTGTCGTGGAGAAGCTGCACGCCGGCGGCCTCGGCCACCGGAGCCATGCCGTCGATGGCCTGCTGCACAATCTCCGCCAGTTGCACGGGGCGGAAGGTGAGCGGTTCGCGGCCGCTCTGGATCCGTTCCAGATCCAGAATGTCGTTGATCAGCCGGACCAGGCGGTCGGAGTTGGTCAGCGCAATGCGAAGCAGATTGGCGGCCTTGTCGTTGACCTCGCCCAGAATTCCGGAAGACAGCAGCCCCAGCGCGCCGCGGATGGGGGTGAGCGGGGTGCGCAGCTCGTGGCTCACCGTGGAGATGAATTCGTCCTTGAGCCGGTCCAGTGCATAGCGCTGGCTGATGTCGCGGAAGCTGAGCACGGAGCCGGAAGAACGGCCTTGATCCAGAATCGGCGTCAGGAAATACTCGGCAGGGAACGAGGTTCCGTTGGAGCGGAAGATAATGTCCTCGCCGGCCGCCGCTTTATGTTGTTCCGTGGCGCTCAGCAGAGCGCAATCCTCTGCGCATTTCCGGTTGGGCGCCGCGGAGCCGTGCAGCAGTTCGTGCACCGGCTTGCCGGTCAGCTCCTCGGCAGTGGCGCACAGCAGGCGGGCCGCCGCGGGATTCGCAAAGCTCACATTGCCGTTTCGATCCACGCCGCAGATGCCATCCGCCACCGAGTCAAGCAGAATCTCCTGCTGGCGGTAAAGTTCCTCGGCCCGGCCCTGCTCATGGGAGCGCGCCAGCATCTGTCCCAGCGAGGACGCGACCGTTTCAATGGTCGCCATGGCTTCCCGGTCTTCGCGCAGGTGATAGTGGCAGTAAAACTCCAGTACGGCCAGCACTTTATTGCCAACGCGCACCGGCACTGCCCAGCCGGAGACCATCTCCTGGCTGAGTGCCGACTGAATATGCGGGCTGGCGGGCCAGGCAGCCAGATCGGCCAGCCAGACCGGTTTGCCATCCTTCCATGCCAGTCCCGGCAGGTCTTTGCCTTTGGCAAACGTCAGGCCCATGCTCTCTTGAATCAGTGATTCCGCGTGGCGGCCGGGCGCGCCCCAGGCGGTGCAGAATCCCAGCCGGTTTTCCTTGGCGTTGACCTCCCATTTCACGGCCACATCCCAGCCCTGGGAGATGCAGAGCGCCTCCAGAATGCGCATGTCCGCAACTTCGGGCGAGGTGTTTTCTCCCACAATCTGGCTCACCACCAGTTGCAGCGCCAGACGGTGCTCGCGCTGGTTCTGTTGCGTCACGTCGCGCAGCAGGCAGCGCACCGCCAGGGGATTGCCGGCCTTCTGCCGCTGGCTCAGGCTCAATTCCAGTTCCAGAACGCGGCCGTCTTGCGTGTGATGACGCAGCGCAGCCCGGTCGATCGCCTCGCCGTCCAGCGCCTGGCGGAACAGCGCAGCCACCTGCGGGCGGCACGAGGCGCTGAATATCTCTTCAAAGCTGTCCAGAGCCAGCAGCTTGGGATTGTCGAGGCCGAAACAGCGCTTCCATACCGGATTGGCGTAGAGAAACCGCCCCGTCGGGCTGATCGTCGCTATCATCTCGCTGGAGTTTTCAAAAAGATCGCGATACCGCTCCTGGGACTCGCGCTGCGCCTGCTCCTGGTGCAGGGTTGCCGTCTGGTCCAGGGCTACGGCCACCAGGCCGGTCAGCTTGCCCTGGCTGTCGCGCTGAGCGGAGATGCGGAGCGTAACCGGGAGCAGGGCGCCATCGTTGCGGCGCAACAACGCGTCGAAACTGGGAACCATGCTGGCAGGCAGGGTATCGACACATCTGAGGTATGCCTGCATGCGTTCAGCCGGAGTTTGCGCCTGCGATGCCGGGGCGCTGCTGATCTTCTCCATCTCCGCAACCAGGCGTGAACCTTCGTCGCGAGCCAGAATCTCGCTCGTGCTCCACTCCTTCATCAGTTCAGAGGCATAACGGCCCAGCATGCGCTCGGCGGCGGGATTCACATAGGTGAGCCGGCCGTTCAGATCGATTGCCACCACGCCTGGACCGGCCGAGTCCAGCAAGTCCTTCAGCGGTTCTGCGTGGGGTGTGGCCGCGGATTCAGGATCAGGGGCAGTGGGAACCAGCAGGCGAAGCGCCAGGAACGCAAAGGCGGCAACAACGGAGAGCACCAGCAATGGGTCGAACCGCGGGCCAAACGCAAGGCGAACGATCGCCGTCCCGGCTGAAAGAGCCAAAGCCAGAACCGTCAGGAATGACCAGACCATGGATAAGCGGCTCTCTGCCGGTGCGGTTTGTTTGTGACTGCTCGCGCTGACCCGCTCGGACCCGTCCCCCATCATTCCCCCATCGCTTGGATACCACAGTTTTACCCTTGAACGGCCGGGCATTCGTGTGCTGCGATTTGCAGGTAGTATAAGCGTTTGATCAAGTACTCACTACCGAAATCGGAGCCCTGCGTCTCAGGATGAAACGCTCCAGTTACCATCCTGCCCGGCGCCATGGGCGCGGCTGAGCGCAAATTGCAGATACAGCGGGCGTACCCGCGCCGCTTCTTCAAACCGTCCATCATGGACGCAGCTTTATACTGGGCTGATGCTAAGACTCTCTTCCTTGCCCCGTCTTGTTCGCGCCGTCCTGGCCGCCTCCGGACTGTTGCTCCTTGTGGCGCAGCCGCAGTCTGCGCGCGCCTGGGGCAATGAGGGCCATCGCCTCATCAACCGCCTGGCCGCCGCCAATCTGCCCGCCGATGTGCCCGCTTTCCTGCGTTCCCAGGCTGCGCTCAACCAGATCGAGTACCTGGGCCCCGAGCCGGACCGCTGGCGTTCTCCCGCCGAGCCGGAACTGTTGGCGGCGCAGGCTCCCGAACACTTCATTGACCTGGAACCGGCCGATGCGCTGGGTCCCTTGCCGCGCCGCCGCCTGGATTTTGAGGCCAAAGTCTTTGCCTCCGGCCAGCGGCCAGAGAAGATCGGCCTGCAGCCCTGGGCGGCCACCGAAGTGTGGCAGCGGCTCAAAGCCGCTCTGCGCGAGTACCGTGCGCTCACCGCCTCCGGGCAGGACACGCGTGGCGTGGAAGCCGCGGTCCTCTTTTATGCCGGCTGGCTCGGCCATTATGTCGGAGACGCCTCGCAGCCCCTCCACACCACCATCCAGTACAACGGCTGGACCGGTCCCAACCCCAACGGCTATACCACCGCCCACCAGATCCACTGGCAGTTTGAAGGCCCGTTTGTGGGCGCCAACCTGCATGAGCCGGAGGTCAGGGCAAAGATGAAGCCGGCCATGGCCATTCAAGGCGACATCTTCGACGATTATGTGGCCTACCTGCGCGAGACAAAAACCCACGTCGAGAAGGTCTATCAACTGGAAAAGGCAGGGGGCTTTGTGGGCGCGGGAACCGCCGAGTCGCGGGACTTTACCGCGGAGCGCCTGGCCGCCGGAGCCGGCAAGTTGCGGGACATGATCTACACCGCATGGCTTGAGAGTGCCAAGCCGGTCCCCAATCCCTACGCCGGCAAATAGTGCGCCCTCAGTCGGCAGCCTCGGTTTTGGCCAGCGCGGGAATCCGGCGCAGCAGCGGCGTGAAGGTAAAGGTCATTGCCACCACGGCGGGGCCTGCGATCAGCAGCCACGCCAGCATCGCCTGGCCGGCCATCAAGCCCATCCGGTCAATCATCTGCACCGGCAGGCTGTCCGGCGACAAGTGCAGCAGCGTTCCCGCCTCCAGAAAGGGCTTGGGACTGGATGGCATGAGCCACTCGCCCAGCCGCACAAAGGGCACAATCAGGAACAGTTGCAGCGGCATCACGGCGTAGTTTGCCGCCTGAATGGCGGGCAGGTTCAAGCGCAGCGCCAGCGCCAGCGCGGCGCAAACCAGCGTGGGAATGCCAACCACGGGAATGCAGCCGATGGCGAATCCAAGCGCCAGCGAAACCGCCAGCCTGCGCGGCGAAATGCCTTGCCGCAGCCAGGCCGCTGCCCTCTGCCGGAAGAACTCACGGGATACGTGCATCGTCACACCCACAGTACTGGTACGGGTGAGCGCGGGCGATGGTTCTCCCATGAAAATCATGGGAAAGAACCAGGGAGGTCAGCAGCAGGCGAAAGGCGTTCAATCGGGGAAGCAAGTTCCGGCTCACTGTCAGAATAACCCGATTCTGTTTTCGACTGCACCCATCCCATGAAAATCGCCGCTCGTCCTTCCTCGACCAGCCCACACTCAGTCGCTTAGTCCCAAGTCCCTAAGTCCCTTAGTCCCTAAGTCCCTAAGTCTCTCAGTCCCAAGTCCCTAAGTCCCTTAGTCCCAAGTCCCAAGTCCCTAAGTCCCTTAGTCCCTTTTTTTGGTCTCTGACCTCTGAGCAGGTCCCAGTTTTCTGACCTCTGATCTCTGAACCCTGAACTCTAATCTCTGCTATTTGCAGAGAATTACCTTCCGTTGACGCATACTGGAAGGGCAATGGAGTGTGTTTCAGAGGCAGAAAACGACCCCAAAAAACGGTGTACCCCACCCCCCTACCTCACCTTATCTCCCACTTTGTTACAGCAGAGCCTGAGTAAGCATAATGTAATGAATGGCTTGCAAACTCTACATCGCTACTTTCCGGTAGCGTAAAACCCTTGTTATTGCCCGTTTTTTAGCCAAAAAATGCCTTTTTTTGCCTTAAAAACCCCGTTTTTCTGGTCAAAATGGCCGCTTTTTTTGCGCCGGAGACGCTGCTTTTTTGCCGGCCGCGCAAGGCGCTTTCTCGGGGCTTATTCCACAGGCTGAAAAAATCCCGCGCTGGAATGCGCCGCTGGTTCCTTCCATAGAGCTTCCATCCGGAACGAATAGGCGAAATCCCGCGGCGTCTGCGGTAAACTTGGACCGAATGCGCGTCTTCGGAATCGATTGCGGCACGGAGGTTACGGGGTTTGGCGTGGTCGAGTCCGACGACACCGGACGCGAGCCGCGCCTGGTCTGCAAAGCCATGGGAGCCATCCTGTTGGCCAAAACCAAAACCCTGCCTGTGCGCCTGGAACAGGTTTTTCGGGAGCTGACCATCGAGATGGAACGCTGGCAGCCTGAAGTGGTGGCGATCGAGGAGGTCTTTTACTCAGTGAACGCCAAGTCGGCTTTAAAACTCGGGCAGGTGCGCGGCGTGGCGCTGCTGGCGGCGGCCACGCGAGGCCTGCCGGTGGCCGAATATGCGCCGCTCAAGATCAAGTCCAGCGTCGTGGGCTACGGACTGGCCAAGAAGGAGCAGGTCCAGTTCATGGTGGCGCGGCTGCTGGCGCTGGATACGGTGCCCGAGCCGGCGGACGTGGCCGATGCCCTGGCGATTGCCATTTGCCACATTCATACCGCACAGACGCTTCTGGCGCAGGGGGGGCGATGAGGGCTGCGCTCCTGGCACTGCTTGTGGCGTTGCCGGTATGCGGCCAGACCGGCTCCACCCCGGACCCTGTCTTCCAGATCGACTTCACCAATCCCAGCCTCGTCCCGTCGCACTGGACGCTTACGCTTCACCCCGACGGAAGCGGCCATTTCCTCTCCGAGCCAGGCAGCGCGCGGTCCAGCGCGATCGAGGCGCCCGGCGTGAATCGCGATATTCAGGTGAGCGCCGGGTTTGCCCAGCACGTTTTTGAAACAGCGCACAAGCACCGCTTGTTCAACGAAGCCTGCGAGAGTCATATCAAGCAGGTGTCCTTCCGGGGATGGAAGCGGCTCAGTTACAGCGGGCCTGACGGCAAAGGATCATGCGTCTACAACTACTCCAAAGACCAGAAAATCGACGACTTTGGTGAATCGTTGCTGTCGGTGGCGAGTACGATTGTGGAGGGCGCAAGGCTGGAGTTGCTGCTGCAGCATGACCGCCTGGGCCTGGACAGGGAAATGGAGTACCTGGTGGAAGCCGCCGGTGATGGGCGCGTGCAGGAGTTAGGCACCATCCGCGCCATTCTGCAGCGGCTGGCAGCCGACGAGAGCGTGTTGGAACGGGTCAGGAACCGTGCCCGGCAGCTTTTGTTGAGGGCGGGAACTTAAATCTGTTCCGCACGGTTTTTTAGAGCGACTTTCGGCGGTTATACGTGTCTTAGTAATGTTGGACTGCTCGGCGTGCGGAACGCGGCCGGGAGCAGGGTGCTGGGAAGGCGGAATTCCATGAAGTGCAAGGAGAATCGCAGGGAATGGATTGAAAACCGTATACGCGCCGGGATGCTGGGGTTGGCGGCGGTGGCCCTGGGCGCTGTTTCGCTGGCCCCGGTGGCATGGGCTGACGACGATCCGGGCCAGAATGCCAGCGCGGCGCGGCTGAGCAACGTCAACGGGCAGGTGCAGATCGCGCAGGGCAATGAGTTGCTCGCCGATCGTGCGGTGACGAATACGCCGCTGTTTGAAGGCTCCCAGGTGACCACAGGTGACGACGGCCAGGCGGAGATCCAGTTTGAAGACGGAAGCGTGGCGCGGCTTTCGCCCAACAGCTCGCTGACGCTCAGCGTCCTGCGCGCGCAGGGCGAGGCAGAGATGGTTCTGGTGGGCGGACTCGGCTACTTTGAGTTGCAGAACGGTTCGATGCGCGTTCGCTTTGGCGACACCGTGGTGACGGCCGCCGGATTCACCGTGCTGCGCGTCAACATGGACACCCCTCCGGGAGAACTGGCCGTTTTCTCAGGCAATGCCCACCTGATCCGCGGGGATGCGCTGGCGCTGGACCTGCACGGGGGCGAGAGCGTGGCGCTGAGCGGCGCCGACGCCACCCAGTACACTCTGGCCGAGTCCATTGAGCCGGACTCATGGGATGCGTGGAACTCGGATCGCGACCAGGCGCTGGCTGCAGAGAGCGCGGAGCGGACCGGGGCCACCGATGTCTACGGCAACAACAATACGCCCGAGTGGAACGATCTGGACGCGAACGGCAACTGGTACAACGTACCGGGCCAGGGATATGTCTGGTCGCCCTATGAGGCCTCGAACGCGGGATGGGATCCGTACGGCTGCGGGCAATGGGTGTGGACGCCGCGCTTTGGGTACGTCTGGGCCTCCTGTGAATCCTGGGGCTTTCTGCCTTACCAGTGCGGGGCGTGGAACTACTACGACGGTTTTGGCTGGGGCTGGGGGCCGGGAATGATGGGCGGCTGCGGCGGCGGTTGGGGCGGCGGTTGGGGTGGTGGATACCGCGGCATCAACATTGGCCGTGGACCGTCGGGTTACCGTCCCATAGCGCGTCCCGGTAGTCCGCATCTTCCTGTCGGAGGAATTCATCATCATCCGCCGATTGCCGTGAACCGGCGTGCTTCTGGCGGGGGAGGCGAACTGCCGCCGCGGGACAGGAACTCCCCGGTTGTGATTGCCGGAAACAGGGTGGAACCGATGCGTTCTCTGACGACCCGGCAGCCATATAGCCACGCAACTTCAGGATTTGTGAATCACTCCATACCTGCCTACCGGGCGTATGGCTATACGGGAACCGGCAACACGGGCGTGACGCCGGGCAGCCGCTCGGGTTATACCCCTGCCCCCGCATACAGGAATCCCAGTGGTACCCAGCCTGTGCGCAGCTACACCCCCCCGGTACGCAATTACTCGCAACCCAGCCCCACTTACTCCCGGCCCAGCACTCCGAGTTACTCCCGGCCGAGCAGCCCAAGCTACTCCCCGCCCAGCCGTCCCTCGGGCGGCGGCTCGTATGGTGGCGGTGGCGGCTATTCCGGCAGTGGCGGTCATCCCTCTGGCGGCGGCGGTGGTGGAGGCGGTGGCGGTCATCCCTCCGGCGGCGGCGGGGGATCGCACCACTAGGACAGTTTGATTGTGCCGGATCCGACGCCCCCACTTCGGTGTGCAGTGCGCACGTAAGTGGGGGCGTTTCCGCGCCGGGAGGATGTGAGGAACCTGGGGCACCTGGCCTTCTCAGGCCCGGTCTGCCCGGGTACTTGCTGCCCTTACCCCCCCACTGGTATTTTGGACGTAAAATCCTCTAGTTTAAAGACTTACAGAGGGTGTATCGCTGTAAAATCCTCATAACATTGAAGTTATTTGCAGAATCTAGGCAGCAAAGGAGTTATGGGCATTTTTTGGAGCTTTTTGGGGTTTTCGTACCGCAATGCAAGATTTGGACGTTCTTGCACCGGTTTGAAAACTCCTCTGTTTAAGTTCCTTTGGGGCCCGGACAGGGGCAAGATCCGGGGCTAAAGCCCTCTGTTCAAGCGCGTCCGTTCAGGGGGCTGAAGCCCCCTGCTCCCTCCGGAATTTATCACTTTGCGGTTGGAATGCCGGGGCCTGCTCACGCTGCACAGGTTGTGAAAGACACTATGGAACTATTGTGCGCGTGGGGAAGGTAATTATCTGCAAAGTGCGGTGGGGTGGCTGCCTGATTTCAACGGGCGGCTTGTCGCCCGGCCGGTGAAGTTCTCCGTTTTGAACGAAAGCGGAAGGGGGGACAAATTGTCCCCCCCTTGAATGCTTCGGCCAGAGAGGGATGGCGGTGTCGCAATCGAGGGTCTGCACGCCGGGGCGGATGTGCGAGAGGATCTGGGGATCGATGCCTGCGGCATCCATGCGGCGCATGCGCTCGGGGCCGACATCGGAGAGCTGCACCATGACGGGGCGAGACACTTCACATAGTCCGGGGGTAGATGTCTCGAAGTTTGGGGTGGATGAAGGCTTCATCGAGAGCGATGATGCGGGTGGGGGATTCTGTGGCGCGGTTGGCCGTGGGGAATCTTGGCATTTGCTGGGCTTGGGGAGGTTATGCGCTTGCTTGAGTGCGCGATACGCGCCGGCGCACGGAGAGAGGCTCACGAAATCGCGGTGGGCGGCACGCGATATATTTGTCACTTCAGCGAAACCGTCCCATAGAGTAGTTGCAGTAGGACGATTCCTCCGACTAGGGACAGCGAGATACTCAGGAACGTCCCGATCAGGAAGTATTCGACGAAACGTTTTTGCTCGAATTCGGTGAACCGGGCGATCGATTTGCCGGCCAGAACGAGGCCGACCAGGGCGGGAGAGAGCATCACAATGGCTGTAACGATCAGGAATCTTTCAATCCATCCGATATAAAGTCCCGCGTTCTCCAACGGCGCCGGGGACACCGCTGCAGTGCCCCTTGCCAGGCCTTTGGTTAGATATCGGATCAGATAGCCCCCACCAAAGATGACGGCAACATAGACGATGGCCACTTCCAGGATGTGCGTCTTTGTGGACGTAGATAGCTGGATGCTTTTCAACAGTTCGCCGACATTCCCCCCGGTGAGAAGGATGGCGGCGCATGCAAGGACGATAAGGTGAAGTAGTTGATCGAGCAGGAAAGTCTTCCAGTCGTCGGGCAAGGCTTTCCGTGCAGTCAGCCGGTATTTGAGCTTGTCTATCAGCAGATGGGCGAGGGCATATCCGAGGATGATGAGCTGGTTGACGATGGATAGGGGACGGATCTGGGCGAAGATAAGCAGGCAGGCCCAGGCAAGGAGGAGATGGATGATGCAGTGGCAAATGAGAGGCCAGGTTTGTTTGCCTTTATTCTTTACAATCCATCCCGGCTGCAAAAGAAAGTCACCGATCAGATGCGCCAGGAGCAGCGCCATGAACGTGATTGGTATGGGTTGTATAAAAGTGTCCATATTCGTGTAGTTGTACGTAAATGTGCAAGTCATGCATACGTCTTGAGTATGCGCTCCATGGCTTCTACGGTTTCAACCAGATGCCAATAATAACCTCGTTTGAGATTCCGCGAAACTGTGGAGGTGTCAACCGACAGGCGTCTGGCAGTCAGGTCCTGACTGTGTGTTTCCAGTTGCGTGTTGATAGTTGCCCATTGCTTTGCCGTGATTCCTTCAAGGAAAGAGTCCTGAAGATGATAGATGGTGTTTGCGATTGTGTCGAGAATCTTGTTTCCTGACTCGAAGTCGGTAAGGACGCGATACTTTGTGGATACCGATTTCAGCCGCTCGGCGGCTTCCCTGGCTCGTTCGAAGGCCTCGCCGCCGGCATAAACATTGACCGGTTCACGGTGAGCTCCGGTGGCGGCGCCCATGCCGACAGCGATCCAAAGCTGGAAGGGGAAAAAGAGACGACGCAGGTCGAAGATGACGCGTGGAGTGTGCTCGGGCTTGCTCAGGATGACCTGGAATTCATCCCAGGCAGTTACAGCATAGGGCGAAAGGATGAATTTCTGCTTGAGGTGCAGGCGTGATATTTCCTTGAGTTTACGGTCGCGATTTGGACGGAACGACGCGATTTTGCGGGAACTCACGACGTCTGCGGTGATGACGGAGTAGCGCTTCGGATTCATGGTGGCACCATGTTCATGCACGAATTCGTACATGAATTGATAATTGTACGAATTCGTGCAATTGTCAAGAGAGGCGGAGAGGCTGCCTGATGCAATTCGGCGAGTGGATTGAAACAGCCTTATGGGTTACATAAGACGGCGGCGGATGAGGTCGAGGGACTGCTGGGTGGCCCACTCCCGGATGCGGTTGCGGTCGCCGCGGAAGGTGCGGTCCAGCACTTCGGTTTTCTGGGGGTCGGAGAGCGCCATGTAGACCAGGCCTACAGGCTTGTTTTCCGTGGCGCCGGTGGGGCCGGCGATGCCGGTAATGCCGAGGCCGAGAGTCGCTCCGGTGCGGAGACGAATGCCGGTGGCCAGGGCTTTGGCTACTTCAGCAGAGACGGCGCCGTGCTGGGCGATGAGTTCGGGCGTGACGCCGGCGAAGGCGGTCTTCAGCGAGTCGGAGTAGACAATGGCGCCGCCCAGGAAAGAGCGCGAACTGCCGGGCACCGAGGTGATGCGCTGGGCGACCATGCCGCCGGTGCAGCTCTCCGCCACGGCAAGCGTCGCTCCGCGCAGGCCCAGGTAGTACAGCACAATCTGCTCAAGCGTTTCAGCGGATGCGGCGCCGGTGGAGTAGAGCCAGTCTTCCAGAGCCTCTTCCAGGCGTCCGGCGAGTTCGTCCACGCGCTGATGGGCTTCGATGTCGCTGGATTTGGAGCAGAGAAGGGTGAGCTGGATGTCTCCGGCGTGGGCCAGGATGGTGGTTTCGACGTCCGTGTAGGCGGTGTAGATGGGGGCCAGAAGCTTGTCGGCCTGGGACTCCGGAATCATGGCGGCGCGGAGGGTGCGCTTGGCAATGTGGCGCGCGGGCAGCGCGGCGCGCAGGCGGGGCAGGCACTCGGCGTCAAACAGCGGGCGGCACTCGTTGGGCGGCCCGGGCAGCAGCAGAATGAGCTTGCGATAACCCTCGAAGGTGTTCTCAAGCCACTGGCCGGGCGCGCTGCCGTTGGGGTTGGGCAGGATGGTGGCTCCCTCAAGGACGTCAGCCTGCTTGAGGTTGTTGGCCGGCATGGGAATGCGCCAGGTGGCGGCGCGGGCGTGGAGCGCCGCGAGCTGCGTGCCGTCGCGGCGCAGGGTGAGCGAGAGGGCTGCGGCGACGGCCTCGCGGGTGAGGTCGTCTTCCGTGGGGCCGAGTCCGCCCATGAGGATGATAATGTCTGTGCGGCCCAGGGCGATTCGGATGGCGCTGACCAGGTCTTTGGGACGGTCGCCGACGATGGTCTTGAAGGCGACGGCGACGCCGATTTCGTTGAGCTTTTCCGTGAGGTAGAGGGAGTTGGTGTCCTGACGGAAGGGGGTGAGCATCTCGGAGCCGATGGCGATGATTTCGGATTTCATAAGTGCAGCGGACAGTTGTCAGTGGTCAGTTGTCAGTGACCTGATCTAGACCAGATTGAGTCCTTCAACCCCCAAGTCCACATCATAAACGGCTTCGCTGGTGGCGAGGATGGCGGTGCCCAGGGGCGAGAAGGCAACGCCTACCAGGTTGGCGCCGGCGAGAACCAGGGATGCCTCGCCCGTTGGCGTGACACAGACCAGGCCGTGACGGCCATGGAGGCAGGCGGCGAGATAGATGTCTCCGTTGGCGGCAAGGGCGAGTCCCTGGGGACGGCCGAGGCCGCGGAACCAGGCGCGGGTTTCGCCGTGGGCGTCGATGGCCCAGATGGCGTCGTTCGAGGAGAGCGAGGGGGCGGTGACGAAGAGAGTGCCTTCGGCGTTGACCGCGAGGTGATAGGCCGCGACGCTGGGCTCCAGAGTGGCGTGGACGAAGATCTGGCGCAGAGGATTGATTTTGAAGATGGTGCCGCTGCGGTCGCCGACGAAGAGGTTGCCCTCGGTGTCAAAGGCGGCTCCTGTGGCGACGCCCATGCCCTCAGCGTAGAGGGAGAACTCGCCGGCTTCGTCGATGCGGTAGACGGTGCCCTCGGCGCGTGAGGTGACGAACAGTTCGCCGTCAGGGTTGAAGGCCAGTCCGGTGGGGTTGAGGATGCCGGTGACAAAGGGCGTGCCGCGGCCGTCGGGACTGACGCGCACGATGGAGACGGGGGTTTGCTTGCCGCGGGGGCCGGAGATGGTGGCGTAGATCATGCCGGAACGGCTGACGGCGGGGCTGGTGACGGGATGCAGGCCGTCGGTCAACTGGCGGGCCACGCGCAGAGGCACGGTGTTGCTGGCGCCGGAAGGGCTGCGGACTTCAACCAGGCCGGTGGAAGCCAGTTCCGGGACGAGGAGCGCCAGGCGCGTTGGCCGGCTCATCAGCACTTGGGCGGGCTGGCCGTCGACCAGTACGGCTGGAGGCCCGAAGCTGTCAGGACCCAGATGGGCGCCGAGGAGTTCGATTTCGCCCAGAGGAAGCGCGGCGGCGGGCACAATGGCGTCGATGCGGGGATCGGGAAGAGTTTCAGGGGCTGATTGGGCGCGGGTGCGGGGCATGTTTACCTTCGATTCAGAAATGCAGCAAAACGCGCAACAAAGTAGCTACACCCAAAGCATACAGTCCGGCGGCCACATCATCGAAGACAATGCCCCAGCCGGCAGGGAGACTTTCCAATTGACGCGCGGGAAAGGGCTTGGTGATGTCAAAGAGGCGGAAAAGGATGAGAGTTACGAGGGCGTAACGCCAGCCTGCCGGGCTGAAGAGCAGGGCGATCCACTGGCCGGAGACTTCATCGATGACGACAAACTGCGGGTCCTTGCGGCCGGATTCGCGGGCGACGATGGTGCTGGCGGGGATGCCGAGGACGAGCGAGAGAGCGATGCCGATGAGCAGAGCGATGAGGAGGGTCTGGGGAGTGGGATGCGCCAGCCAGGCGTAGGCTCCCCAAAGAAGGACGGCGGCGACCGAGCCCCAGGTGCCGGGACCGGGCTTGCCGAATCCTGCGCCGAAAAAAGTGGCCACCGTCCAGGCCCAGTACTTCGTACCGTTCTCGTTTTGGATGGGAGACACGTTTTGAGTGGGAGATGGACTGCTATTCGTCATCGGAGTCTCCGTTGCTTTGCGGACCGAGGCCGCCCAGGTCTTCAAGGACTTCAGGGTCAAGGATGGGAGAACTGATTTTGTAGACGCCGGAGGCCCACTTGCCGAGGTCGATCTTGCGGCAGCGGTCGCTGCAGAAAGGGAAGTCCTCGTCGTTGAAGCGGACCAACATGCCGCAGGTGGGGCAGCGGAGGAGTTTGGCGGATTTCTTCTTGGTAGCCATGGATCTATCTATTCCACTTTACAGCGGTCCGGAGACTACGCGGGCCACGATGTCGTATTCGTGGGCTTCAGTTACCTCGGCTTTGTAGAAGCGGCCCGGCTCCAGAGTTTCCAACGCGCCAAAGTCGTTGAGATAGACCTTGCCGTCGATTTCAGGCGCGTGAAACTGTGTGCGGGCCTCCCAGAGCAGCGGAGTTTCTTCGCTTTCGCCCTCGGCCAGCACAACCAACTCGCGGCCTACCCATTGCTGTTTGGCGCGCTTGCTGATGGACTGCTGGAGCTTCATGAGGCGGCGCTTGCGGGCCTCGATGGTGCGCTTGGGAACCTTGGCGTCGAGCGAGAATGCGCCGGAGCCTTCTTCGTCGGAGTAACTGAAGACGCCGAGCCAGTCGAATCTGGCCTCGCCAATAAACTCCTCCAAAAGTTCAAAGTCGCGGAGCGATTCGCCTGGAAAGCCGACGATGAAGCTGGTGCGCAGGGCAATGCCGGGAACGGCGGCGCGGACTTTTTCCAGGGTCTTGAGGAAGATGCCGGCGCCGGCGCCGCGCTTCATGCGCTTGAGGAGCGCGGGCGAGGCGTGCTGCAGCGGGACATCGAGATATTTGCAGATGTTGTCGTGCTTGGCAATGGTTTCAAGCAGCTTGCCGGTGATGCGGTTGGGGTAGGCGTAGAGGAAACGCAGCCAGCGCAGGCCTTCGATGCGAGCCAGGGCGTCGAGCAGGGTGGCGAGGCCGTCCTTGAGGCCAAGGTCTTCGCCGTAGCAGGTGGTGTCCTGGCCGATGAGGGTGATTTCCTGCACGCCGCGGGCGACGAGTTGTTGGGCTTCGGCGACGACGGACTCGAAGCGGCGGGAACGGAATTTGCCGCGCAGGTTGGGGATGACGCAGAAGGTGCAGGGGTGGTCGCAGCCCTCGGCGATTTTGATGTAGGCCGAGGACTTGGGCGTGGTCAGGAAGCGCGGTGTGGTTTCGTCGTAGAGGTAGGTGGGCAAAAGGTGCGTTGCGCCCTGCCAGTCGTCGCGGCGGAAGCGGCCTTGCTGCTCGCGCGCGTCGCCTTCGGGCCGGCCCTTTACCTCAGGGGCTAAAGCCCCCGCCGATTCTGTCTTATGAATGTCCGGGCTAAAGCCCGGACCTACCGTTTGTTTATGCGTAGCGGCGCGGGATTCGAGGCCGGGGCGAACCTCGGCAGTGGCGCTGCCGGTCAGGATGGTGAAGGGCGACGGCGCAGCCCCGGCGGGCATCCGCAGGCCGGCGGCTTCAAGAATGGATTCCAGTTCACCGGTGCCGACGACGGCATCGACTTCCGGGATGCTTTTCTGGATTTCGTCGCGGTAGCGCTCCACCAGGCAGCCGGCGACAATCAGCTTGCGCGCCGAGCCGGAGGTCTTGAAGCGGGCCATTTCTAAAATCGTATCGACCGACTCCTGTTTGGCCGTGTCAATGAAGCTGCAGGTGTTGACGATGAGGATTTCGGCCTCTTCGGGATGGGCGGTGAGCCGCGCTCCGGCGCGGTCCAGCAAGCCCATCATCACCTCGGAATCGACGAGGTTCTTGGGGCAGCCTAACGAAATAAAGCCCACGGAAGGGGCCGCGGATGGGGATGGTTTGATCACTTATCTATTGTACCGGGGGATGGATTTTGCTGCTTATCTTGCTCACTAATGGGTATAATCGCGGCGATGATGCGGAAGAGCCTCAAATGCGTGGGTATTTTTCTGTTTGGATGTGGTATTTGCACGGCGCAAGGTCCAAATGTTGAGATGCCTGACAGAATTGTCATTGCGCGCGACACGTTTTGGGACTTTGGTCCTCCGTTCAGTTATTACGACCTGATTCAGATCAAAACAAATCTGAACGGGGTTGCCATTAATCAAGTGCTTGTAACACCGCATGGGCAGGCTTGCTTGCAGCCGGCAACCGTCGAGGAGCGATCAGCGGTTCTGCACAAGGCGATGTCTGAATTGCTCGAAGGAAGAAACCCTTGTGCTATTCCAGAGAAGGATCTCCACCGCGAGAAGAAAAGATGCAAGAAATGCCTCGTATTCAGCGGAGTACACGTGACAATGCAGGCCAGCTGCGGGGGGAGGGATCGCCAGCTTAGCATGGATATCTTGGACCGGGATATCTACGACCGCCGGACGCGGACCCCCGAGAACACTTCATGGAGCATGCGCGTGCTCTCGGCATTGAATGAGTCCCTAGGCCCGGGTTCGGAGGAAAAGCCGATCTTTCAGATCGACCCAGCTGTACCTCACCCTGTTCCGAATACGCCTCTGGTGAGCGCGATTCGCGACGGCCGTTACGATGATCTCTTTGGCAAGGATTCGGGTGTTTCAAAGATCGTTCACGAGGCAGATCAGCCTCCTCCCCTTCCACCATCTGTAGAAATAGAGAATGTCACGCCGGTTTCACCAATATCGCCCGAGCTGCCTATCTATCCGCCGATTGCTAAAGCTGCACGCGTCGAGGGTCTTGTATCAGTTGCGTTTGACGTGAGTGCGGATGGAAAAGTTAAGAACATTGTTGTGGATGGGCCCAAGCTTGCTGCATTGGGCGTGAAAGATGCAGTTTCGGCCTGGAGGTTTCCTGAGTCCGCATGGGGACAGACTGGCAGGGCGTCGATACGATTTAGCTTGAATTGCAAGGTTGGCCCTTCCTAGCCGCTTGGGGCTATGAAGCACGGCAGATTCCACCGGCCCTTTGGGTGATAAAATCAACCAGTGCCGGGTCCTACGCGACGTAATCCCGCCAATCCCGCCAGGTCCGGAAGGAAGCAACGGTAACGGGCTAGTACGGGCGCAGTAGGTCACCCGGCGCTTTTTTGGCGTCCGGGGCGTTTTTAACCCAGGCCGTGTGCTGTTTTTTGAGATGTGCAGGATGTTGTGCGGCGAGCCGGGTTGGCATCCCGCGCTGTTGCCGCAAGGAGAGATGCATTGAGCCTTATCGTTCGTCCCATCGTGGGCCGGCGCGCCAAGATTTCAGCGCTCGGAACCTACGTCCCCCCGCAAGTCCTCACCAATAAAGACCTGGAAAAAATGGTCGATACCAACGACCAGTGGATCATGGAGCGGACCGGCATCCGCGAGCGCCATGTGCTGGCCAAGGGCCTGGGCGTGAGCGATATGTGCACGGAAGCTGCCAAAAAGTGCCTGGCGGCGCGGGGCATTGAGGCCAGCGAACTGGAAGTCATCATCGTAGGCACGGTGACGCCGGACATGATGTTCCCCTCGACGGCCTGCCTGGTGCAGAACAAGATCGGTGCCAAGGGAGCGTGGGGGTTCGACGTCTCGGCGGGCTGCTCGGGATTCATGTTTGCCTTGCAGGCGGGCGTGAAGCTGGTGGAGAGCGGAGCGCACAAAAAGGTGCTGGTGTGCGGAGCCGACGCCAATACGCGCATGACCGATTACACCGACCGCACCACCTGCGTGCTCTTCGGAGACGGCGGCGGCGCGGTGCTGATTGAGCCGGCTGAAGAGGGCGAGATCGGCTTTATCGACTTTGAGAATGAGATTGACGGCTCGGGCGGCCCTGCGCTGAACCTGCCTGCAGGCGGCAGCCTGAATCCCTCGACCCACGAGACGGTGGACAAGAAGATGCACTACATCCACCAGGACGGGCCGGCGGTCTACAAGTTCGCAGTGCGCAAGATGGCCGAAGCCACGGCGGAACTGCTGGAGCGCAACGGCGTGACCGGCGCGGACCTGGGCTGTTTTATTCCTCACCAGGCCAACAAGCGCATCATCACGGCTACGGCAGACCGGCTGGGGATGGACCCGGAGCGGGTGATTATCAATATTGAAAAGTATGGCAACACCTCGGCAGGCACCATTCCTCTGGCCATGGAAACAGCTATTGAAGAAGGCAAGATGAAGAAGGGCGACCTGGTGCTGCTGGCCGCGGTGGGCGCCGGGTTTACCGTGGGCACCACGCTGCTGCGTTGGGAAATCTAAAGGGGCAGCGGAGTGAGCCCGGTAGCGGGTTTCTGGAATTACTGATTGGACGGGACCGGCTGGCTGGACTTTGGCTGGCCGGTTTTCTTTGCTCCATTCCCGAGGTCGTTCCCGTTTATGAGAATCTTGGGCCATCGATTCCTGGCTCGTTTGCCTCTGTATTTTTCCGCAGGTTCACTTGCGCAAATTTGGCATATACTGTGCTTCACCAACCCGGAATTTCTTGGCCGAACTGGTGATCCGGCATCCGGGCCAGGGGAGAAGCAAGGAAAAGCAGCGTGGTTGAAGTCAACGAAAATGAACAGCAGATGGATAATCCAGAGTTCTCCAATGCGGGTGACCGGACTGAGAGAACAAGGAGGCTGACCATGGAAGTGGAATTCACCGCCAGACTCGTGAAGATCTCCAAGGCGCTGCGCACGCAGGCCGAGGAGGGGATGGAACGCATTGGCCGCATGATGGGCCGTAACGCGCACGCCAGCATCACCTGCAGCGTGCAGAGGCATGTGCAGATTGTTGAGCTGACCGTGCAGGCGCGGCAGCAGAAGATTGCTGCCACAGGCAAAGCCGCCACGCTGGATGCGGCGCTGCGCGAAGCGATGGAACACGCCGAGAATCAGGCGCGTCGCTTCCGGGACCGCAGGATGGAAGGCAAGCGTCTGCCCAAGGATGAAAAGGAACTGACGGCGCCGCCGGTGGCCCGTCCCAAAGTGCGCGCGGCGCAGCCCGATGCCGAGCCCGGGGAGGCAAAGCCGGCTCGCGCCAAGGCCCGGACGTCGATCGCCGTACACTCGTTTCCCACCCGCGCCACGGTGGTTGAGCCGCACATTCTCAAGAGCGGCGAAGCGTTTGTGCTCAAGCCGATGACCATTCAGGAGGCCGTGAAAGAGGCGGAGTTCCGCGACCGCGACCTGCTGATCTTCCACAATGCAGCAGGAGATTTGTTTGTGCTCCATCGCCGCCGCGACGGTCAGATGGAACTGGTGGAGATTCCATAGGAAAATCCGGTTGGATGCGAAGGCCAGAGCGGCATTCCTGCACGGGCCAAGAACTTCTTCAGCAGATCAATGCCGTGGCCAGATGCAATTGGGCTCTGTATCTGGCCTCGGTATTTTTAGAACTGACCAGCAGGTGGCGGTAGCGGTTGAACCAGGAATTGGTTCGTTCAAGCACCCATCGGCGGGGTTTGGAGCCCGGGTACGCCATTCATCGGTATGCAAAACAGCCGCACGACTCGTCATGGCCTGCTCGGGGCCTTTGGGTTAATTGGGGATGGAAGAGGGGGAGGCGGGAAGAACATATCAGATCGCATTCGGCCAGCTGACAGCAGTGCATACAGTCTGGAATCGATGTGGGAGATTGGTGATTGTACCTTTGAATTTCGCTTGCCAAACACTTCCAAACCCTTTGGAATGAATGGCGGGGACGACGGGGCTCGAACCCGCGACCTCTGCCGTGACAGGGCAGCGCTCTAACCAACTGAGCTACGTCCCCTTTGAATTCGCAGTGGCTCACCGCAAATCAAAGAATATAATAGACTTAGATACTGTTCGCTGTTGCCTGAGCAAAAAATGCCACTGGACTTAACTGATTTCCAGTTTCAAGGTACAGTGTGAAATCAACTGCGCCATGATCGTCTGTCACAGGCTACCGCGAACCACGAAACTGTCACCGTTCCGCAAATCAATTGTAGCAAAGATTTTGGCAGTTTCGCTTGCGCTTCGAGTTTCCTGCAATTCGTGCAATTCAGAACGCGAAGTGTCGATATAAATGTATTGCTTTGCCACGGGTTTTTGGCGCGACACAGGAGTGGATGAAGAACCTGGGCGCCGCAGAAAAGCGCAGGGTTCATACTTAAGGACATTGCCGTACAGGCTGCGACTATTCTACGCACGCAACGCGTCCCCGCCGTTAGACAGATGGATCGGCCTGGTGAGATTTTGGAGGCCGCCACATTGGCTGCCGTTGCCTCACAAGGTCAGATTACTTGTCAGTTCTGGATCTCATTATTTAATGTCGAGCAGTCAATGAATCTGCCCAATTGATCTGAACTGGAGAGTGAATGAAGATATGCCCCCGCCCTGGCCTGCCTAGCTTTGAAGCAAATGTTGCTGCAAAGCTGTCCGCGACATCACTCTGCCTGTTATTCCTTTTGGGATCGATGCTAATGCCAGTCTTCCGGGTGGAAGCGCAAAGCAGCGGCGCACAGACATCCAATATAGGCAGTACGACGGCAGCGGCCGCGCAACAGCAGGCAGTTGCGGACGACACGGAATTGCCCGTTCGCAAAGTTCCCGACCCTGGCGCCATCACCACCAACCAGGCCATTACTCCGGCCGGCGTGCAAAGCGTCTTTGAAAGCCGGGTGTACGGCATTGCCTTCGGCGCCACATCGAACGAAGTGTACGCAGCCACGACTTCAAAAGGGGGCGCCATTGTGTATCGGCTGGATTGGGCCTCCAACACCGTGCTGGACAAGCTGAGAAGCATCGGCACGCCCGGCATGCAGTCGGTGACCTACGACGGGGACTCGAATACGGTGCTGATGACGGCGATGAGCAAGGCCGGCGTTGAGCTCATCGGTTCCCGGAATACCGGGCCGTGGAATGCCGGCGCCGCCGCTGCCCGGCACTTTCTGGGCCAGCATGAGGTGGGAGGCGTCGCCGTTTCGCCGCGCGGAGCGCTGGGAACGCATTACGCCGTTGTGGCGCTGACCTTCGACGACGAGGCAGCCATTCTGGATCTGGCGACAGGCGCAGTCCTGGCCAAGGTCAAAACCGGCATCGCTCCTTTTGGAGCGGCGATCGATGCAACCAACTCCACTGCCTGGGTCAGCAACTGGGGCGGAAGATTTCCGACAAAGAGCGACCAGACCGCAACGACCGGATCCGATCCCGGTGCGGACCGCATCGTGATCGATGCGCGCGGAATTGCGGCTTCCGGAACGGTGTCAAAGATCGACCTGAAGACGGGAACGGTCACGGCTGAAATTGCGGTTGGCCTGCATCCGACGGGACTCGCTCTGGACGCGCGCCGCAACCTTCTCTACGTCACCAACAGCAACTCCGACACGCTCTCCGTCGTGGACACACAGCAAAACAAAGTGGTGGAAACCATCACCATTGAACCGTTTGCAAGAGAGGTTGCGGGCATTGCGCCGGAGGCTCTGGCGCTATCGATTGACGGAAGCCGCCTATACGTAGCTTGCGCCGGCATTAACGCTGTGGCCGTGCTGGCACTCGAAAACGGCAATATGAAGGTGGAAGGCCTGATTCCGACGGGATGGTATCCGGATGCGATTGCCCTCAGTCCCGACGGAAAATACCTGGGCGTTTCCACGCTGCTGGGCGTTGGCTCGGGGTGGAAGAATGCGCGCCTTGATCCGACCGGCACATTCTGGCCGCGGGTACACGCGCCTACCAACCGCTATGTGCACTCTTACCGCGGTACGATTCATGTGATCGAGGTTCCCGATGCATTGCAGTTGCAGAGATATTCGCGAGCCGTCGCTGAAAATAATCGGCTGCCGCTCAAGGCGCGAAACGCAGTTACAGAAGTAGCGCGGCATTCCAATGAAGAACTTCCCGTGCCGGTGCGCTCCGGCGACCCTTCACCGATCAAGCATATCCTTTACATCATCAAGGAGAACCGCTCCTACGACCAGTTCTTCGGGGACCTGGGCAAAGGCAATGGCGCTCCGGCGCTGGAAACATATTCAGAAGATGTGATTCCCAATCAGCGCAAGCTGGCCCGCGATTACGTGCTGCTGGATAACTTCTACGCCACAGGCGGCAACAGCGCCGATGGACACCAGTGGGTGACCCAGGCCAGCGAAACGGACTACACCTATTGGCCCGGTTACGGCGGCCGCAGTTATCCCTATGACGGCGACGATCCTATGGCCGATGCGCGCGGCGGCTTCCTCTGGAACAATGCGCTCTATGCGAAGAAAACCTTTGCGGACTTCGGAGAATACGCCGGCGAAGGCATGAACGGAGCCAATCCAGAACCCGCGCACAAAGAAACCCGCGCGCAGTTCCTGCAGGAGTACAAAGACGGCGCTACTTTTGAAGGAAGATTCACGATCAAGGCGCCCATCGCCTCGCTGAATCCGTATATGATCAACGACTTTCCCGCGTGGACTCTCGATGTTCCCGACGTGGTGCGCGCCCGCATCTTCATTCGCCACCTGCAGCAGTGGGAGGCGAAGGATGACATGCCGGATCTGGTGATGGCGCAGTTTCCGTCCGACCATACAGCCGGCACAACGCCCGACTTCTCCACGCCGAAGGCCTGCATCGCGGACAACGACTATGCCATTGGCATGGTTGTCGATGCCGTTACGCACTCAAAGTTCTGGAAGTCTACCTTGATCCTTATTGTTGAGGACGACGCACAAGCCGGTCCCGACCATGTGGATGGACATCGTACCGTCGCGCTTGCCGTCAGCCCCTACATCAAGCGCGGTGCGGTGGATTCCACGTTTTATTCGCAGACTAGTATGGTGAAAACCATTGAGCTGATTCTTGGGCTCAAAAACATGTCTCTCTTCGATCTGATCGCCAACGACATGCGCAACAGTTTTCAGAAGACGCCGGACCTGACTCCTTACACCGCGCAGGTTCCTCAATACTCCCTGTTTGCGGTCAATCCGCCGCAGCAGGCGCTGCATGGCCAGGCGCGGCTGGATGCGCTGGCCTCGCTGCGCATGAACTTCAAGGTGCCGGATGCGGCTCCGACAGCGCGCCTGAACCGGATTCTGTGGCGCGATGGAATGGGACAAACCGCGCCCTATCCCAAACTGGCGCAGGCGGTCTTTGCACCTTATTCCAACGATCTGGACGATGAGGAGAAGGAAAGCCGGGCGAGGGATCGATAACCAGACAAGATATGTTGTTCTAAAAAAATGGCACGAACCCTCAGTGTTCCCCATCACTTGCGGTACTCATCTACGTTCCTATAATCTTTGCGGTTTGGAACTTGACCGAGGGATTAGGGATATAAGTTCCACACTTTTACCGGTTCTAATGGCGCACAGGAGCGTACACGATGGCAGCACAATCAGTTCGGCACGAATTACTGCTGGCCGGCCGCATGGCCCGGCTGGGCACCGAAACCGCTTTTGAAGTATTGAACAAGGCCAAGGCGCTCGAGCGGCAGGGCAAGAGCATTATCCACCTGGAGATTGGCGAGCCCGATTTTGACACGCCCGGAAACGTGGTGGAAGCGGGCGTGGATGCGCTGCGCAAGGGATGGACGCACTACGGTCCCTCGGCGGGACTGCCGGAGCTGCGCGAGACCATCGCGGAGTACGTAAGCCGCACCCGCGGGGTCAAAGTGTCGCCGGACGAAGTTGTGGTGGTGCCGGGTGGAAAGCCGATCATGTTCTTCACCATGCTGGCGCTGATTGATGAGGGAGATGAGGTCATCTATCCCAACCCCGGCTTTCCCATCTACGAGTCGATGATCAACTACGTGGGCGGCAAGGCGGTTCCCATCCAGTTGCACGAGGAGCGCGATTTTGCGATGGACGTGCATGAGTTGACGCCGCTGATCACGGACCGGACCAAGCTGATTATTTTGAATTCTCCGCAGAACCCCACCGGCGGTGTGTTGCAGCGCGAAGACATCGAACTGGTGGCGAAGGCGATCGGCGACCGCAACATCATGGTGCTTTCCGACGAGATTTACAGCCGCTTGCAGTTTGAGGGCGAGCCATTCTCGATCATGAGCGTGCCGGGCATGCAGGAGCGCACGATTGTGCTGGACGGCTTCTCAAAGACTTATGCGATGACCGGCTGGCGGATGGGCTACGGCGTGATGCGCGCGGATTTGGCCGCGTACATCACCCGGCTGATGACCAACTCGAATTCGTGCACGGCGAGCTTTACGCAGATGGCCGGAATTGAGGCGCTGCGCGGCGATCAGAGCGCGGTGGGCCGCATGTGCGCCGCATTCCAGCAGCGGTCGGAGGTGTTTTCTGCCGGGCTGAACCGGATCAAGGGTTTTTCCTGCCGCATGCCGAAAGGCGCATTCTACGTGTTTCCGAATATCACCAAGACGGGCTGGAAATCCAAGCCCCTGGCCGACGCGCTGCTGGAACAGACCGGCGTGGCGGCGCTTTCCGGCACGGCCTTCGGGCAATTCGGTGAAGGCTACCTGCGCTTCAGCGTGGCCAATTCTCTGGAGAACCTGGAAGAGGCGCTCAGGCGCATCGACAAGTGGACAAAGGAGAATTTGTAGCGGCAATTGCGTCTGGGAACCAGACACGATTTTTGACGCGCAAAAGGAGAAGGCCATGGCGCTGAAGGATTCTGGAACCGGAAACGTGATTCGGGAATATTCCATTGAACAGTTGCGGGATGCCGCGAACCTGATGCGCGGCTACGACCTGGTGGCGCTTCATGCGGCCGGTTCAGGACACGCCGGGGGCACGCTCTCGGTGATGGACATTACTGCGGCGCTGTACCTTCATGCCGCCAACCACGATCCGAAGAATCCATTATGGCCTGATCGCGACCGCATCATCTGGTCCACCGGGCACAAGGCTCCAAGCCTGTACCTGGGATTGGCGTTTGCAGGTTTTTGTCCACTGGAAGATGTGGTGACGCTGCGCAAACTCAGCTCGCCTTTCCAGGGGCATCCGCACTGGCTCAAGCTGCCTGGCGTCGAGGTTTCAACCGGGTCGCTTGGGCAGGGGCTGAGCATTGCCGTGGGCATGGCGCTGGCGGCCAGGCTGGACGGCAAACAGCACAAGATTTTCTGCCTGATGGGCGATGGAGAACAACAGGAGGGCCAGGTTTGGGAGGCCGCGATGGAGGCCGGTCACTTCCATCTCGACAACATCATCGGCATCATCGACTGCAATCGCCTGCAGATCGACGGATGGGTGAAAGACGTGATGGAAGTCGAACCGCTGGACGCGAAGTACGCCAGTTTCGGTTGGGAGGTTCTGCACATTGACGGCCACGACATGCGCCAGGTGGTGGACGCGCTGGCGAAGGCCAGAACCATGGTGGGCAAGCCTGTGGTGATCCTTGCCGACACGATCAAGGGCAAGGGCGTCAGCTTCATGGAAGACAAGGCCGGCTGGCACGGCAAGACTCCAAACCGCGAGGAACTGGATGCGGCACTGAAAGAACTGGGCCTGAGCGAACGCATACCGGTCGATAAGCTGCTGGACAAAGCAAAGAGCTACCAGGCGGAGGTTGACCGCAAACTAGCGGCCAAGATGCCGAAATTCTCGCGGGACTACTGGTGGAATGCCGGCGAGAACATGAAAGTAAAAATGGAGCCCACGCGCAAGGGATTCGGCCAGTCGCTGGCTGAGAACGGGGACGATGAGCGCGTGGTCTGTCTGGGGCTGGACATCTCCGGCTCGATTACCATCAGCGATTTTTACGCGGGCAAGCCGGAGCGTGCGAAGCGCTGGATCAGCCTGGGGATCGCAGAGCAATCGGCCACTTCGGCGGCGGCGGGAATGGCCAAGGAAGGCAAGCTGCCCGTGCTTGGCTCCTACGCCACATTTTCCGCGGCGCGCAACCTGGACCAGATCCGCACCTCGGTGTGCTACGGAAACTTCAATGTGCTGATTGCTGGAGCGCATGCCGGCGTCTCCGTGGGTCCGGACGGCGCCACGCACCAGGCGCTGGAAGACTTGTTCGCCATGCAGGGGCTACCCAACATGTCGGTGGTGGTGCCCTGCGACATCGTGGAGACGCGCAAGGCCACGAACTACCTGCTGCTGAAACACAAGGGACCGAAGTACATTCGCTTTGCCCGCGAGGCCACGCCCATCGTCACCGATGAGACGACGCCCTTTGTCTTTGGACGGGCAAACGTGATCCGGCTGCGCACTGAGGCGGCCAACTTTGCCGATGCCTTCGAGACAAGGCTGGCAGCAGAGTACAAGAATGAGTCGGAAGATCTGAGCATCATTGCCATCGGGCCGATGGTACCGGAGGCGATGCGCGCCGCGCGCATTCTCAAACTCGATTACGGCTACGAGACGCGAATTCTGAATATGCACACGCTCAAACCGATCGATACGGAAGCCGTGGTGCGCGCTGCGCTGGATACGGGCATCGTGATCACCGCTGAAGAGCATCAAATCGGCGCGCTGGCCTGGCGCGTGAGTTCGATTCTGACCGAGAGCCGGGCACTTTACGGTCTGCCTATGATCACCGGAGCCATCGGCGTCAAGGACCGCTTTGGCGACTCCGGCGCGCCCTGGGAACTGGTGAAGGAGTTCGAGGTGAGCGCCGAGCATATTGCGCAAAAAGCCATTGAGTTGATGGCGTTCAAAGTGAAGGGCGTGACAGACAACGGTCCTGCAATTTCGTAAATCACAGGAGCGATTTCATCGCTGGCGCCGCGTTAGGCTATTGGCTCGGCTTTGACGCACAGCCTTGTATTGTCTATTTTGCTTCTTACGACAGAACGTGCCAATTTGCCCGGCACGGTTCCTGCAGATTTATCCATCAAAAGCAGTTTTGCCAGAGAGACGTGGGGGCACAATGAAACCAGATGACCAGAACATGAACAAACATCGGAACGAGCAGCTTTACCTGACCACCAGGTTTACGAGCGCTGTAGACTACGCGCGTCATGTGCATATTGAGCGGCGCAAGGGAACCGAAGTTCCTTATATGGCGCACCTGTTGGGTGTGGCATCCCTGGTCATGGGCGAGGCAGGTCACGCCGGAATTCCGGTCACCGAAGAAATGATCATTGCCGCGATTCTTCATGACGCTGCGGAAGATCACGGAGGGCTGGCTCGACTCATGGACATAGAGCAAAATTTCGGCTCGAATGTGGCGCGCATGGTTGAAGGTCTTTCAGACAGCCTTACCGAGGACCCCAATAAAAAGCAATCCTGGTTGGAGCGCAAACAAAATTATATCCAAAGGCTTAAAGCAGAACCGGCCGATGTCCGTCTGATCTCAGTAGCCGACAAACTCTATAACGCACGAGCAATCCTCGAAGACTACCGCGAGGTTGGACCGCGGATCTGGGAGCGCTTCAAACGTGGACGGCAGGACCAGATATGGTATTTCGATGAACTCCTCACCGTGTACAAGTCAACTGACACATGGCGAATCGTTGAAGAATTGGAGCGTGTAGTCAACGAACTCAGGCAGGTATCGGCAGCAGAAGCGCAATGATACCTGTCAATTGAATCGTGGAAGGCCAGTGGTCAATATTAGCCAGACCTGAATAGAGCAATGAGTAAAACTAGTTCTTGAATGACTGCCACGGACCCCAGGGTTGCCGGAGTTCCCGGCGTGCGATCTCTCGTGAGGCCGACAACAAAAGAGATTGCATCATAACCGCCGTGGAAGTGAGTCGGAGAGAACATGCGGAGACAAATGAAACTGCTCAAAGGATTCGGGATAGGACTGTGCCTTACCATACTCTGCCTTCTCGTCATGCCGAAAGCCAAGGCTGACGAAATGGACAGGAAGACTGTATTCACCTTCAGCGGGCCAATCGAAGTTCCGGGCAACGGCGCCCAGATCTTACCGGCGGGCACCTACGTATTCAAGATCATGGATGCAGACATGAACCGGCACATCGTCCAGATATTCAGCCAGGACGAAAGCCATTTGTACACCACGATTCTTGCCATTCCCAACTATCGGATGAATGCTACCGATAAAACGGTCCTCACCTTCAGTGAGCGCCCCGCTGGTGAGCCTGAAGCTCTGAAGGCGTGGTTCTTTCCGGACCACAAATGGGGCGAGCAATTTGTGTATGAACGGTCCAAGGCTATCCTGATTGCCAAGGAAACCAATGAGACTGTGCTGTCTACTCCCGCCGTGCTTGTTGCCGCGCCTGTCGAGGCCTTAAAGGCAGCGCCAGTCGAAGCCGTCACGCCAGCCGGAGATACAGTTGATACGGCCACGGTAGTCGAAGCGCCACCAGCACCTCCAGTTGCTGAGGTTGCTGCTCCCGCGCCAGTGCAAGTTGCTGCTCTGCCTAAGACAGCCAGCGATCTTCCTCTGGTTGGACTGGCTGGGTTGCTGATGCTCGGCGGTGGCTTTGTCCTTTTCGGTATCTCGAAGGGCAACGCATAAATTAACCAATGGGTAGATCATGCTGCCCCAATCGTTTGCCTAAGCATGGATCGCAGGAGGCAGTACACAGGTATTGCCTCCTGCGTCTATTTGTCAGCATGTGCGATTCACAATTAGATACAAGGAATGGACGGATGACAGAGAAAGCCGCATCCGCGAGACACGTGCAGAGAGAAGCGAGCCGTCAATTCTCAAAGCTCTACAACACGCGAGAACGCATCGCAAGGCACAAACCTGTCGCGCTTTGGTGCCTGATTACTCTTATCGGCTTGGTCGTTTCGCAGTTTGTCGCCGGGGCGCAAGTCTCCCAGCCAGCCCAGAGCCGTCCTGATGGCGAGTACACAATCAAACTGAATGCCGACATGGTCATCCTGAGCGCAACCGTTCTTGACAGCCACAACGCGCTTGTCTCCGGGCTCGGTAAAGATAATTTCGCGGTTTATGAGGATGGAGTCGCGCAGCAAATCAAGCATTTCAGCCACGAAGACATCCCGGTTACGGTCGGCATACTTGTCGATAACAGCGGGAGCATGGGGCCGAAGCGCGATGATGTGATTGCCGCAGCAATGGAATTTGCCCGTTCCAGCAATCCGCAGGATCAGATGTTTGTGGTCAATTTCAACGATCGCGTATCGTTTGGCCTGCCAGCGGACAAACCATTTACCGACCGGCAGGATCAGTTACTGCTGGCTCTCTCCGCAATCAGAACCATCGGCCAGACCTCACTGTACGACGGAATGGTTGCCGGTCTCGATCATCTCAAACAGGGCAACCGGGACAAGAAAGTACTCATCCTGATCAGTGACGGCGGCGACAATGCGAGCAAGCATACCCTGGCCCAGGTCATTGGCATGGCCAAGCAGTCCACAGTAATCATCTACGCGATTGGCATATTCGATGAGCATGACGGCGATCAGAATCCAGGCGTGCTCAAACGGTTTGCGAAAGAGACCGGCGGCGTGGCTTACTTTCCGGAATCACCAAAAGACATTGGTCCCATTTGCGAGATGATCGCCCGCGATATCCGCAATCAATACACTCTGACTTACGCCCCCAAGGTTACATCGCAGGATGGAAGATACCGGACCATCCAGGTGACGGCAATCGCGCCCGGCCCTGGACGTTTGTCAGTCCGCACACGGACAGGATACTCCGTGCCTTTGAGATCCCCAACTGCGGCATCGGAGACGACCAGCCATGATACCCATAACTGACCGGCAGGGATTCGCAGTGCGCAGCCGGCTGTTCATACGCTGGACACGCAGGTTACTGTTCATAGCCGGCGGTCTTGCCGTCTCCTATGTTGCACTCACTCTCCTCTACGCAAGACTCTACCAGCAGGTAGCAGGGAATGAACTGGAAGCGCAGATACATGCTGAAGAAATGCATACGGCAGCACTGTCCGGTACGGCGATCAAAGAAGGGGATGTTCTGGGCCGCATTGAGATTCCAAGGATTGGAGTTTCGGTGGCCGTGCTGCAGGGGACGACGTCGCAAACTCTGCGGCTGGGTGTCGGTCATATAGAGGGGACCGCCCTGCCAGGCCAGCCAGGAAATATCGGAATCGCCGGTCATCGGGATACCTATTTCCGCGATCTAAAAGATATTCGCAGGAATGACGAGATCCTGCTTCAAACCGCAACAGGGATTGACCGGTACGAGGTGGATTGGCTGCAGATCACAGCCCCCAGCGATGGCGCCATACTCAACTCATCGACCGGATCCGCACTAACTCTTGTAACCTGCTATCCGTTTCACTATATCGGCTCTGCGCCTGAACGATACGTGGTTCATGCACACAGGCTATAGCGGCTGGCTATCCAATAGAGCGTTCCAGCCAAATATTCCGGAACTGCCTCGAGCGAAAACATATTGCGATTACTCTTAATTATTCAGAAGATCCGGAGACGGGAAAAGACAGGGATCTTCACCACGTCCAGAACTGCACCGAAGGCGAGGGCGGCGGCAAACTCAGAAGCTACGATCGCGATGGGCAACGGCGCCATGGCGATTCCCCAAACCGCGAGCGCTGAGATGATAAGAACGTCGGCCACGGAAGAAAGCACGAGCCAAACGCTGGGGCGCAATCCCCATAGATGTTGGCGGCCACGAATCACGTAGGTCGTGGCCTGGCTGCCGAACACAATGCCGACGACGGAAAGAGTCTGGAGTGCTTTGACATCCAGATGCAACTCGAATTTTCCGACTGCGAGAATGGCTGTTGAGAAAGCCAGGAAACAGATTCCCAGGATCACCCCTGCGGCTGTAATTCTGCCGATGTGCCATGAGTTCGGCATTCTGGATGGTTGCACTCTGTCCGTGGTCAGTGACATGGCGAGAAAGTCGCCTGTGATCATGACAATGACCATCAACATAGGAGTCAGGACTGCGTGTCCGGTCATGATCAGGCCGGTTGCCAACAGCAGAACCTGCAGGATCTTCTTCATCACAGAGTTCAGCGTATAGGTAAGGATGCGCTGAAACGTGACCCTGCCTTCCTTTACAGCGGCCACAATGCCGCCAAGTCCGGCTTCGGTCAATACAACGCCGGCAGCCGATTTCGCCACATCGGTTGCGGTTGAGACGGCAATGCCTATTTGTGCCTGGCGGAGAGCCGGAGCATCGTTGGCGCCATCCCCGCACATCCCGACTGCGTGTCCGCTCTTTTGGAAGGCCTTGACGAGGTCATACTTGCCTTCCGGCAGAATGCCTGCGAAGACGGAAAAATCTTCCGGTTTGATACCCGCGGGAAGTTCTCCGGGAGGACAGACAGCGCCTTTCAACCCAACCGCATGAGCCACGATGGCCGCTGTAACCGGAGCATCTCCCGTGACCATGACCGTGCGCACTCCGAGAGTCTGCAACTCCGATATGAGAGAGATCGAGTCGGCTCGCGGCGGGTCGCTCAGGGCGATGCAGCCAATGATCTGCATAGCCGCCGGGAGGCCCGCGGCAACTGTCAGCACTCTGAAGCCCTGTCTCTCGAGATCGTCAACCTGCGCAGCTGCAGCGGGATCAGGGGACGTCAGGGCTACGACTGCGGTGAACGCGCCTTTGATAATTCGCTCTGAGCCGCCCTTTGTATTTTTTGTGGTTGCCTCCGAGGTTTTCTTGACCGGGTCAAACGGCAAAAACGTCGCCAGATTAGGCAAGCCGGAAGCCGGTTTGTGCGTTGCGGCAAGGCGAATCGCTGCATCGACGGGGTCTTGGCCGCCTTCTGAGCAGGCAAGTGCCGCCATCCCAAGAACGTGTGCTTCGTCAAAGCCCGGCATAGGGAGAACGCTGGTTACTGAAAGCTCGTTGCACGTGAGAGTTCCTGTTTTGTCCGAGCATAGGACCGTGATCGACGCGGCCTCGTCCACGGCGGTGAGCCGTGTCGGCAACACGCCCAGCTTGGCCAGAGCGCGTGCTCCAACCGCCGCTGCAAGAGTGAATGTTGCGGGCAATGCCACAGGAATCGCAGCGAGAATCGACGTGAGAAACAGGGGAACGATCTCGCTCCATGGCATCGCATGGGTATAGGCGAATATCCCCATCGCAAGAATTATGACGCTATTGAAGATCGCCAGGTTGCGCACGATCTTCAGCACAGCCTTTTGCTGTGTGCTCGCGGCATGTGCGGTGCGAACCAGTTCTGCCGTGAGTCCGAATTTGGTGCGTGCGCCGGTGGCCGTTACCACGGCGGTTGCCTCACCGCGCCGCACCAGGGCGCCGGCAAAGGTGTCCACACCGGGCCCGGCTTCAATAGGCAGAGATTCGCCGGTGAGCATCGACTGATCGAGCTCGACCGATCCGCCGGTCAAATGCACATCTGCGGCGACCACGCCTCCAAGTGACAGCTTCACCAGGTCGCCACATACCAACTCCGCCGCCGGCACAGTCCTCCATGCGCCATCGCGCTGGACAGAGGCATTGAGGGCTAGACGCGACTTCAACGCCGCCAGGGTTGCCTGGGCGCGGCTCTCCTGAAAGTAGGCAAGTGCAGCATTGAAAACCAGCAAGGTGGCTATGACCGCAGCCTCGTAATACTTGTGCAACACGAGCTCAAGCACAATCGAAGCTTCGAGCAACCACGGTACAGGCGCCCAGAACTTGGCCAATGCACTGCGGAATGGATGAGCCGATGTATCCGGCATTGCATTGGGCCCATCCATTTCAAGACGGGCACGCGCCTCTTCGCTGGTGAGTCCTTTTGAAGCGAAATCCTGAGGCGGTTTTGTGGCCGGACTGGATGCTGGGGCAACAGCGTTGGTTTCACTCAAAATTGTGCCACCTCAACCGCCGCTTTGATTACCACCATTCCATGGAGCGTCCGGGCGCAGTCTTCACACTGGTTTCGGTCTTGGCTGAACGAAGAAGCAGCAGTGGACATTGCACCAGTTTGACAACCTTTTCGGCAATTGATCCGAAGACCAGCGGATGCCAGCCGGAGATGCCATGGGTGGAGATGACGACCAGGTCTATATGCTCGCGTTCCACTACTTCCATGATGTTTCCCGCGACATCATTGCCAACTTCGATGCTCGACGTTGACTTGATTCCCCGGGCCAAAAGAGCTTTATGACATTTCGCCAGATGGCGCTCCGCGAAGGTTCTGGCCTCCTGAATGAATTCTCCCTCTGGAACAAGGTCAGGAAGAGTTGTGGTGGGAAACATGGGAATCACGTTGACAAGGAAAAGTTCGGCATGGAAGTGCTGGGCAAGATCGGCTGCCATTGCCAGGGCAGTCTGGGAGGACGGACTAAAGTCTATGGGCAATAGGATCTTTGTGGGAATAGAGGGGTAAGCGTGAACTTCAGACATAGCAATCTCCTCGCCGAGCCATGAAAGCGGCTGGAACTCCATTGTCATCTGATCTCTGGAGCAAAGACTGTGCTCTTTTGTACATATGCAGGGGGTCCGGGAAATGCATCCTGAGCGGTTTTAGTTTGCGCCTTGTTGCAGACGAGACTCAGGAACTCTGCTTGCATCTGCGAGCAAATATGACCATCCACGGGGGGTGCAATTATGACACTGTTTCTATAGATGCAGTTACAGCGCCATTAGATTTGATTGACGGAGCGATGAGTGCATAAATGATGCGATGCATGTCGAAGGAGGACCTTTGACGCCATCGCCATGGTAATTCAATTCGCAGCCCGTGATGGTCTGCCTTGAATATCCAGCGGCCAGGCAGGGCAGCAGATCGAGTGAGGAGCCATTCAAGATGAAAAGTCGCCAGACAATGTTCCTTATTTCGGTCGCAGCAGTCCTTGCAACGCTTCCAGTGCAGGCTAGATCGCAATCTCTGTCCTTTTCCGGAGATTCCTCTGGAACAGTAATCAGCACGACCTCGGTGCGGCCAAATCTGGCGTACGTGCGCCCGACGCGGAGAACTGAGGTTAACAATTATCTCTTCGACACCTTCGGTCCGTACCCAACGGTTGCGGCTGCATTCGGCGCAGGCATTAACCAGGCCTATAACACACCGCCAGAGTGGCATCAGGGAACCGAGGCTTATGCCAAGCGATTCGGTTCCGACTTCGGTATCGCGGGGATAAGCGCCACCACTCGCTATGGGTTGTCAGCAGCATTCAAGGAAGATGCAATGTACTACCGATGCGAATGCAGCGGTACATTGCCGCGGCTGCGCCACGCGCTGGTTTCCACCTTGACGGCACGCCGTGGCGAAGACGGTCATCGTGTCTTCTCTGTTCCAGCGCTTGTGGGTCCCTATGCAGGTTCGATGACCGCCATCTATGGTTGGTATCCCAGCCGCTATGGCGCCAAGGACGCGTTCCGGACGGGCAACTACAGTTTGCTGACCTATGCAGGCGGAAACGTCGCCTTGGAATTTCTCTATAGCGGTCCGCACTCTTTGCTCTCCCGCATGCACCTGAACAATGCGCACGGCGCGCCAGACCCAGGACCAAACCATTGAGCGACAGCGGATTCACAGCAGTTGCAGGCAACGACGCTCATCATGCGGAGCAGCGGGACGTGCCCGTAGCCTCCATTGCAATTTCTGACACGGGACTGGTTGCCGGTTTTTTCGAGTGGTTCGGAAACCTGGGAATCTTCTCCTGGCAAGTGCTCAAGGCTGCGGTAACACCGCCGTATGAATGGCGCGAGTTAATTCGGCAACTCGACGAAGTTGGATCCAAATCCTTTCCCCTGGTCGCCATGGCAGGAGCCGCGATCGGCGTGGTCATTTCCCTTGAAGCACGCTACAGCCTGAGCCGATTCGGCGCCAAATCAATGTTTCCGGCAACTCTCGTCTACTCTGTCGTACAGGTTATGGGTCCCATCATTACCGGTCTGGTTGTGAGCGGCCGCGTGGGCGCTGGCATTGGTGCAGAGTTGGCGTCGATGAAAGTGACCGAGCAGATTGACGCGATTGAAGCATCTGCGATCAATCCCTACAGGCTCCTGGCGGCAACGCGCATTCTGGCTTGCATTCTGATGCTGCCGCTTCTGACTCTTTCCACCGATGCATGCGCCTTACTGACGGGCTGGCTTGCTCAGGCTATGGTCGAGCCTCTCTCGTTCCATCAGTTCATCACAAATGGATTCAATGGCGCGACGTTCAATGCATTTCTGCCGCAGACCTTCAAAACCGCCGTGTATGGCCTGATTATCGGTCTCATTGCGTGCTTTGAAGGCATGCGTACACGTGGAGGCGCTGCCGGTGTGGGCCGTGCTGCCACCAACTCGGTCGTTCTGGCGTCGCTCTTCCTCATCCTGGCAGACGTCGTGCTGGTGAAATTCATTCTCGTGGTCTTTCGTTAATTCCCGAAGCAAGGATTCGTGAAGCTGATATGGCTACAGCGTATGAAGTTGCGATGAAGGACGAGGCGCCACAGAAGGGTGAACCTGCGGTTGTCGTTGCCGTGGAATATCTGCATAAGTCCTTCGGCATTCATAATGTCCTGGATGGGATCACGCTGGCTGTAAGCCGCGGAGAAACCCTGGCCGTGCTGGGACGCAGTGGCACGGGCAAGAGCGTCTTGCTGAGATTGATTATTGGCCTCGAGAGTCCGGATTCCGGATCGGTTTGCATCAACGGTCAGAATATCGGCGATCTGCCGCTCGACCAATTGGGCGAGATCCGGAAGAAGATGGGCTTCCTGTTTCAGCACGCAGCGCTCTACGATTCGCTCACCGTCGGTGAGAACGTAGCGTTCCCTCTCGAACACCACCGCAGAGAGTTGTCACGGTCTGAGCGGAACGGCCGGGTGAAGCAGTTGCTGGCCGAGGTGGGCATGGAAGGCGATCTCGACAAGATGCCTTCCGATATCTCAGGCGGAATGCAGAAGCGCGTGGGGTTGGCGCGCGCACTCGCGCTGGAGCCGGAGATTCTGCTCCTCGACGAACCCACGGCCGGTCTCGACCCGATAAGTTCGGGGGAGATTGACGATTTGATTCTGAAGCTCCAACGGGAACGCCGGATGGCGTCCATCGTGGTAACGCACGATCTGCATAGTGCAAGGACAATTGCCAACCGTCTGGCCCTGTTGGACAAGGGCAAAGTAGTGATCGAGGGCAAGTATGAAGACCTTCTACAAAGCGACATCGGGTTTGTGAAGGAATTTCTGAAGCAATCGTAGGAGGATTTATGTCGAGAGTGGCACGATTGGGAGCATTCGTTGTTGTAACACTGGCAATTCTTGCCGCTGGAGTCTTCATCATCGGGAGCAAGAACTATCTATTCAGTTCCACATACAAGCTGAAGGCGCATTTCGACAATGTGGCTGGACTCGCTGCGGGCGCCGATGTGCAGGTGGGCGGGGTTCACAGTGGAACTGTAGCAAGTATCGACTTGCCTCACAAGCCGGGTGAGCAGGTCACGGTAGTGATGGAACTGGACAAATCGACGCACGAGATTATCAAGCAGGACTCGGTAGCCTCAATTGAAACCGAGGGATTGCTGGGCAATCAGTTCCTGGCGATTTCATTCGGATCTGTCGGACAAAATGATGTCAAGGATGGCGAGGTCATTCAGAGTGTGCCGCCACTGGTCATGGCAGACATGCTCAAGAAGGCTAGTGGGATTCTGGATAGCAGCCAACAGGCAGTCCAGAATACGACCGATGCAACTGCGCATCTGAACTCGGTAGGCGCAAAGATCGACTCAGGGCAGGGAACTGTGGGTGCGCTCGTGAACGACAAACAACTGTATAACAACCTGGAACAGACAACGTCCACACTGCATGACACGGTGCTTCAGGCGCAGACCGGAGTGACGAGCTTTCAGGAGAATATGGAGGCCCTGAAACACAACTTTTTCCTGAAGGGGTACTTCAATAAGCGAGGATACGAAGATTCAAGCGATCTGGCAGCAAATAGAATTGCAGGGCTCCCGCAGGGCACGCCGGTAAAGTCGTTTACATACACCGCCAGGCAACTCTTCGACAGCCGCGATACGGCTAAACTGAAGGATCAGAAATCTCTCAATGCCGCCGGCAACTTCATGGCGCAGAATCCATTTGGAGTTGCAGTGGTAGTGGTTTCCACAGGCATGGAAGGCGATACCAGGAAAGACCTGGTGCTCACCGAGGCCAGGGCCATGGTGATACGCGAGTATCTGGCCGAAAACTTCGGATTCGACGATGACTTGCTCAGGACATTGGGAATGGGCAAGCAGGCAGGCGCGGCCGCGGACGCCGATTGGGGTTCGATTCAGATTCTCATTTATCCGGAAGGTACTCCGATACCTGTAGATAAACTTCCCCCGCCCAGTGTCTCATCCACAACAAATGCCGGCCAGCCGGTTCAGTCCGCCGCCGCAGTAGCAGCAAAGCCATAGCCATGATGCGTTGAGTGGAAACAGCAAACGTGCAGGAGCGAAGCCATCTGACGCTTTGTGTGCCGATTTGCTCAGTACGATAATCGCCAAACTGAAAGACTTGTCTTGCAAACCCGGTGTGGCTATGTGAAGGCCTGATTGCACTCCAACAAGGTAAATTCGCAGTCTTGCTAACCAGATGGCTTGGGAATTGTTGCCGCTAACTGGGGCGGCGGCCTGAATGAATCCTACACAACTCATGAAGATGGAGATGACGATGAGCATAACGAATTCAGTGGTAGCGATCTATGACACCCACGAGCAGGCAGAGCACGCAATCAAAGAACTGCAAGAGGGCGGCGTGGATATGAAGAGCCTCTCAATTGCCGCGCGAGATATGCACACCGACGAACATGTTGTGGGCTATTACAACGCAGGCGACCGGATGAAGTACTGGGGCAAGTTAGGCGCGTTTTGGGGCGGCTTCTGGGGATTACTGTTTGGTTCTGCGGCATTCGCCATACCAGGCATTGGGCCAATACTTGTGGCCGGCCCGCTTGTCGGCTGGATCATTGCGGGCCTGGAAGGAGCTGCCGTGGTAGGAGGCGTCAGTGCAGTTGGAGCGGGCCTGGTGAGCATTGGCATCCCCAAGGACAGCGTGCTCAAGTACGAAGTGGCTCTGAAGACAGACAAGTTCATGCTGGTCGTACATGGCACTGCGGATGAAGTAGCCAGGGCCAAGGACATTATTGCGGGCACGGAGCACAGTTATTACAGAGTTCATGGTGAGCCGGTACTTGCGTAACTATCGGAAATACCCAGCTGCGACTGCTCGGTACTCCTAAGTATGCTTTCGAGACAGATTAGTCGCAGTTCGGCAGTCCATATTCACACAGCACGCTACTGCGAATACAAAACACGAATGGAGAAGAGATGACCGGCAATAAGCACAACCCTGAAGGGAACAGCAGCGACAGTGGCGAGCCCGATCCTGGCCCATACTGGAGACGGATGCATCGTGACTGGCGCTTCTGGGCAGGCGCAATCTTTATGGCTACGGCACTCGCGATTTATGTATTGAGTGGGGATCTGGCGTGGATTCCGCGCAGTTTTCCGCGATAGAACAAAAGGTGGATCGCGCATAGGGAGGCGTGAGCTAAATAGCTCAGCAAATACGTCAACTTCTTGGAAGAATGACGATGCAGAAGAGTTCTCTTTCTCCTCTGCCTTTAGACTTTGTCCTCAGCTGAAACGGAGAAACACAGGCAACAATTAAGCACAAATCACAACCAACCGGTCTGGAATGCAGCATGGTTCGTATCAGGCCCTGAACGATAATTGGAGAGAATCAAATGCCATTGGTCACTGTTGTTATCGCGCTGTGCGTAGTAGGACTCCTGTTGTGGCTAGTCAACCGCTATATACCGATGCAGAGTCAGATCAAGAGCATTCTCAACGGTGTTGTGGTGATTGTAGTCGTACTGTGGCTTTTGAAAGTATTCGGTCTCTTCGACTATCTCACCCAGTTCCGCGTGGGGCATTGACCAGGCACGCCAGCGAATTCGCAATCGTTATGCACGCCAACCGAAGGCATGCAGATTGCGCACTGACAAACGGCGGCGCACTGTAAATCTGGTTAGATGTGCTTTTGTTCGCTCGTGAGCGTCCGTACTATGAACGCGTTGCTCGGGTCTCTTCGCAAATGGCGACAGTTTCCGCTCATCTGTTACCTGGCCGGATATAACAGTGGAAGCAGGGCACAATGCCGTTCTCTGAAATGATAGATTCTGGAAAGCCTGCTACAGGCTACGAGGCAGAAGCAAGCACGCCCGCCGAGTTGAAGGCGTGCAGTTTGCCATTGCCCACGCGCATTGCGTTTGTTGGAAACTATCTTCCGCGCCAGTGCGGCATTGCAACTTTTACAACAGATCTGTGCACCGCACTCGCGGCTGAATACGGCGAGGGACGATTGTTTGCCATTCCGGTCAACGACCCGGAGTCAAACTACGAGTATCCGAAACAAGTTCGCCTGGAACTCGAGCAAGAAGATATTACATCCTATGAGCGTGCCGCGGAATTTCTCAATTTCAACGGCAACGATCTGGTCTGCGTTCAGCATGAATACGGCATTTATGGAGGAGTTGCAGGCCGTTATATTCTGACCTTGCTGCGCAAGTTGAATATGCCGGTCGTGACAACGCTCCATACCGTTCTGCGTGATCCAAGCCCTGATCAGCGCGAGGTACTCGAGGAGATAGCGCAGCTTTCCGATCGGCTGATTGTCATGAGCGAACAGGCTGCGCAGTTTCTACGCGAAGTCTATGCGGTTCCGGCTGGAAAGATCGATATGATCCCGCACGGTGTGCCCGATTTCCAGTTCATGGACCCGAATTACTACAAAGACAGATTCGGCACGGAAGGCAAGTCCGTGTTGCTGACATTTGGCTTGTTGTCCCCGAACAAGGGAATTGAGAACGTCATTCGGGCACTTCCTGCGATTCTGGCCAAGCATCCAAATGTGGTGTATATCGTATCCGGCGTGACGCATCCGCATATCCGCAGGCGCGAGGGTGAACGTTATCGCGAAGGTTTGCAGGCACTGGCCGAAGAGCTTGGAGTTTCATCGAACCTGATTCTCGTCAATCGTTTTGTGAGCGCTGAGGAACTGGTCGAGCATATCGGCGCGGCCGACATTTACATCACACCGTACCGGCAAGAGGCGCAGGTTGTCTCCGGCACGCTGGCCATTGCGCTGGGAGCCGGTAAGGCGATTATATCGACGCCCTATTGGCACGCAAAAGAGCTGCTGGCGGATAACCGGGGCGTGATTGTGCCGTTTGAAAATCCCGAAGCGATTGCAAAAGCCGTGCTTCAACTCCTGGATAACGATGGGGAGCGGCACGCCATGCGGAAGCGGGCCTATCTGCATTCGCGCGCAACTATATGGCCCAAGACGGCGCGCCGGTATATGGCGAGCTTCCAGCGCGCACGATTCGAGCGTACGTTGCAGCCCAGGGCAGCTCAAAAAGAAGATCATGCGGCCAATGCCGCCGAGTCTCTGCCGGTGCTGAAAGCCGATCACATGCTGAGGCTGACAGACGACACCGGCATATTGCAGCACGCAATCTTTTCCGTACCCAACACAAGCGAAGGTTATACGACGGATGACAACGCGCGTGCGCTTATCGTGTCGACTCTTCTGGATGAAGAACCAAAGAACGCGGATAGACAAGAGTATCCAAATCTCTCCCATCGCTATCTGGCCTTTTTATGGCTGGCATTCAACACGGATACGGGAAGGTTCAGAAACTTTCTCGGCTATGACCGCCGCTGGTTGGAGGAAGTCGGGTCCGATGACAGTCACGGCCGCGCCATATGGTCCCTGGGGAAAGTGCTCGGCAATTCGAAGGATGCGGGATTGAGAGGCGCGGCAGGAAGGCTGTTTGAAGCTGCAGTTCCTGCAACGCTTACGTTTACCAGTCCGCGCGCCTGGGCATTTTGCATTCTGGGTCTGCAAGCTTATTTGGACTGGTTTCCCGGGGACAGGGCCGTCCAGGGCGCTCGCAATACACTCGCGCATCGGCTTCTTGATATCTATGAGCGCAGTCACTCCGAAACATGGCGATGGTTCGAGAAGAGCCTTTCCTACTCCAACGCCAGGCTGTCACAGGCGCTCATCCTTGCAGGATGGCGAAGCGGCAATCAGCGTATGATCGAGGCCGGGATGGAATCTCTCAAATGGCTTGTTGCCGAGCAGCACCGGGACGATCAAGAGATATTTGTGCCGATTGGATCCAACGGATTCTTTATTGAAGGAAATGAGAAGGCGCGTTTCGATCAGCAGCCAGTCGAGGCCTGTGCAACGATCTCCGCTTGCCTTGAGGTTTACAGGCTGACGGAAGATAACATTTGGCTTGCGGAAGCCCAGCGCGTATTTCGTTGGTTTCTGGGCAAGAACGACTTGCAGGTGCCGCTGTATGACGAAGTAACAGGCGGCTGCAGAGACGGCCTTCATCCCGACCGCATCAATGAAAACCAGGGAGCGGAATCGACACTTTCGTTCCTGATGGCCCTGCTTGAAATGCAGGAAGCCAACGCGACAAACGCACAAAAACAGCACTCTGAAATGAGAATCTCTTCTTGAATCCGACTGATTCTACGGTAGTATTGACAGATTCCATCGCTGCTGAAGCGCATGTGGAGACACATACAGGGCTACCTTTGTTCACTCGTTACACAGGAAATCCGCTCCTCACACAAAGCAACTGGCCCTATCCGATCAACAGCGTCTTCAATGCAGGAGCCGTAAGGCTTTCCGACGGAGAGACTTTACTGCTTTGCCGGGTGGAAGATCGGCGCGGCCTTTCCCATCTGTGTGCCGCGCGTTCCGCAAATGGCATCGATAACTGGCGTATTGATCCACAACCGACGATGCCGGCAAACCCGAGCCAATATCCTGAAGAACTTTGGGGCATCGAAGATCCCCGCATCACGTATGTTCCCGAGCTTGAGCAATATGCAGTTGTGTACACCTCTTTTGCGCGAGGCGGTCCGGGAGTTTCCCTGGCACTGACCAAAGACTTCAGGAGTTTTGAGCGCTATGGGGTCATCATGCAGCCCGAGGACAAAGACGCGGCTCTGCTGCCCAGGAGAATTGGAGGCCTGTGGGCTCTGATTCACCGGCCGGTGACGACGCTTGGCGCGCATATGTGGATGTCCTACTCGCCGGATCTAAGCCACTGGGGCGGTCACAAGATCATTCTCGAAGCGCGCCGCGGTGGATGGTGGGATGCGAACAAGATTGGCCTGTGCTCTCCGCCGATCGAAACCGCAAAGGGATGGTTGACCATCTACCACGGAGTAAGGCAAACGGCATCGGGAAGTATTTATAGGTTGGGCCTAGCGCTCTTTGACCTGGAGAAGCCGTCGGTCTGCTTGCAGCGGGGAGATTCCTGGATGTTCGGTCCGGAAGCAGCCTATGAGCGCGGCGGAGACGTCAAGGATGTTGTGTTTCCGTGCGGGCAGACTATCGGAGCAGATGGAGACACGATCTACCTGTATTACGGAGCTGCGGATACGTCGATTGCGCTGGCAACGGGCAGCATTCGCTCGCTACTCTCCTGGCTGGACGCTAATTCAACCCCATTCGAAGGAAATACCAAGCAGCGCGACCCGGCTTAAGGACGCGAGGAGGCATTGAGATGGATTTCTCGAACCGGACCTGGCCCAACTGGGCGCCACATCTGCTCTGGATAAGACGCGAATGTCCCCGTTGTAATTCGATCAAATTCAAACCAGCCGAGCCACGGTCCTTTGATAGCCTGCTCAGAATGTTTGCATTGCGTCCGGTGCGCTGCATGTTTTGCTGGCGGCGGTACTATTGGTTTGCCTTGCATGACGCAAAGGCGTGAAAGGTCCACACGAGTTTGCGGCGCTCAGGAGCGGCTCTTTGCGTTGGTAGGAAGATATACCAAGGGAAGAATCGCTTGGCGTCATGAATCCAGTGGCCCATTGATCTCAAGCTTAAGTATTCAAGTGCGCCTATAGAGCAAGATCATGATGAGCATTTCTGTCCCGCAACCGGTTCAAATTCCTGCTCCCGGCCTGCACCACCCGCTGGCGCCGCAATGGCTCACGCACCTGGGAGGGCTGGGGCTTTTCACTGTTTCGGTGATTGATTCGTCTGTGATCCCTCTGCCTTTACCCGGTAGCACTGACTTGCTTTTGCTGTGGCTGGTGGCGCACAACGGAGATCCCTGGCTGCTGGCACTCTATGCCATTGCAGGCAGCATCCTGGGCGGATACACTACCTGGCACATTGGCCGCAGAGGCGGTGAAGCGGCATTGCGCAGCTATGTGCCGGCTCGCCTGCTTGGACCAGTCGTTGTGTGGGTGGAGCGTCACCGAATCCTCGCGGTCTTTCTTCCTGCCTTGCTTCCTCCCCCGATTCCGTTATTGCCATTTGCGCTCGCCTCCGGCGCGCTGGGCGTCTCGCGCCGGCGCTTCCTCCTGCTGTTCGGCGCGGCGCGAAGCCTGCGCTACTCCTTCATCGCCTGGCTCGGTGTGACCTATGGCCGCAGGATCGTCCGCCTGTTTTCAGGCAGTCTGCAGAAATGGTCAACACCGCTGCTTTGCGCTTTCCTGGCCCTGCTGGTGTGCGGCCTGTGTTTTGGAGTATGGAAGGTTCGCGGTCTGCGGAAGATCGATGCCGCAGAGGAACGCGCATTGCATGGTGAAGCTTTTCATGAGGACTAAACTACCGAGACACATTGATCTTGTTTGCCCCTTGAGCATTCGGAGAGCTTTTGGGTTAGATGGCGCACCAATGCGGGCGCGAGTTTACGGCCAGGTGGAGAGTACACCTGGCCGTAAACGGCTTCAAGGGGTTAGGCACACATTCCGAGAGATCGGTACTGCTACCTGTGAGGTCCTGCACCCGATGAGCGAGCCTGAGGTTGACGCGCCTGCAAGCTCTGCTGCTGTACTGTATGCTGTTGCGACAACGCCTGTGTCTGTTGCTGGTGTTTCTGTTCCAGTTTCTGCGGGTTGGATTGGTAAGAACTCTTCTGATGTTCCGTGTCCTGCTTCTGCTGGAGTTGCTGGCGTTGCTGAGTCTGCTGGGCAATCAACTTATCCTGCTGCTTTTCGTACTTTTGGTCTGCCTTCGCATTCCCTGAGTTGACCGGTGCGGGCCGGGCAATCGGTGAAAGATCGTTCGGATGGACGGGCGCCCGGTTCCCGGTTGCTTCGCCACCGCTTGTGCCCTTTGAAGGTTGCACTGCCTCCCTGGCGCCTACCGCTCCGTGACCGCTGAAATCTCCGGGCTTGGATGTCGCTGCGATTGCCGGATTGCCGTGGTTCATTCCTGACCGTTGCGCCGGATTGGCGCGGGCAGCCTGCGCATGTTCGGTTTGAGACGCAACAGCCGGAACGTGCCTCTGCCGCGCTGCAGCCTCCTGTTCTGAGTTTGGCCGCAACTGGATACCGCCGGCCCCCCCGTTATAGCTGACGCGATTTTCGTTGGTGCTGTTCTCGATCCTGTCGTTATAGACATTGTGAATATTCGTGGTATCCAGGTTGTTCACGGAACGGTTATAGAAGAAGTGCCCGTGATCCCAGCGGCCGCCTCCATAACCCTCGCCGAAGTAACCGAAGCCGTAGTTGATACCGCCGTAGAAGCCGACCTCAGGCCCCCAGTAGCCATCGTTGAAGTAATAGCCGCCGTTGTCCCAGCCCCAATAGCCCGGCGTCCATAGATAGCCCTCTTCCGGAGCCAACACCCAGGTCCCTGGCACCCAGTAGTAGTCGGATATGCTGTCGTCATAGGCCCAGTAGCCCGGTGTCCAGAGATAGCCATCCCCGGGGCATATCGGCTGGTCGTAGAACGGTATTGCAGGCGGGCCGATCGCAATTCTTACGCTAATCTGCCCGAACGTGGCGGCCGGAATGGCCAATATCAGAATCGCCAACAGGAAACGGATGATTCGCATGGAAATCCTTTTGCCTTCCCGTCCTTCGATTGCCCGTCTGCACTGTGCCTGCCGGAGCTGCGAGGACTGAAAGCTACGCGTGATGCGTCATCGTCAAGGTTTCCACGGATGCCTGGCTAAATCTGTGTAAAACCGCTCACACGGTAAGGCTGTGTTTGAATCGATTGACTGCAAAATGAATGAATGGATGCGGAGCGAGTCGCATTCTACACAACAAACATGGCAATGCCCGCGGCGAACATGGCGATTGTGGTAATGGCCACGACAATCCATCCCAGGCGGGAACTTGGCTGACTTTGCATCAGCTTTTTGTCCGCGGCAACAATCAGGATTGCGACGAGGAGGAAGGGCGCCAGCAATCCGTTGATGACCGCTGTCCAATAGAGTGCTTTCACGGGGTTGATGCCGATGAAGTCAAGTGCGACACCCATTCCCGTCGAGCCCAGTAGCAGCGCGTAAAACCAGCGCGCCTGTTTCAGTCTCTTGCTCAGGCCCTGGCGCCATCCCAGCGTTTCAGCAAATGCATATGCGGTCGATCCCGCGAGTGTGGGAATGGCTAAGAATCCAACGCCTACAATACCCCAGGTGAACAGGGTTGCCGCGAAGTTGCCGGCAAGCGGCCGGAGTGCCTCAGCCGCCTGACGAGAGGTTTCAATATTCGTAATGCCGTGCCGGTTGAGGGTGATGGCGGTGGTGAGAATGATAAAGAACATGACCATGTTCGAGAAAAACGCGCCAACGCCCACATCGATATTTCTCAAACCAAGCTCTTCGGATGAGGCTCCTCTTCGCTGCGCAAGGGTGCTTTGGCCTGCCGACTTCTCTTCTTCAACTTCTTCACTCGCCTGCCAGAAAAACAAGTACGGACTGATTGTGGTGCCTAGGATCGCAACCAGCGTTGCCCATTCATTTCTGCTGTGCGGCATCGACGGCACCAGGGTGTCGCGCAGCACCTGGCCCCAATTGGCGCCCACAATAAACGCAGTAATGGGGTATGCGAAAAGCACCAGGACCAGCCACTTGAGCACGTTCGCGATCTGCTGATACTGGAGCCGGACCGTTGCCCAAGAGATAAGAAGTGCAAACACCACCACAAACCAGTGAGAGTTGATACCCGACACCATGGCAGCCGCGTCCGCCATACCCGCAAGGTCCGCCGCGATGTTGATCGTGTTTGCGGCCAGAAGGGCGACGACGAAGGCGAGTAAAAGCCATCTTGGAAATCGTTGACTGAAATTTCCGGCCAGGCCCTTTCCTGTGACCTTGCCGATGCGCGCGCACATCATTTGGACCGCAGCCATCAGCGGCCACGTAAGGAGTGCGGTCCATAGAAGCTTGGTCCCGAGCTGCGCACCGGCAACGGAATAGGTGGCGATGCCTGAAGGGTCGTCGTCGGCTGCCCCGGTGATGACACCGGGGCCAATCGACTTCAACAGAGATCGAATCCATCGAGCTGGACGAGGTGTAGACACAAAAGTGTTAAAGAATGCTCCCTTCGTATCGAAGCGTGAATCGATTCAAAACCGCGATCGGCCTCGCGCCATGAGGCATCAGGAGACAGAATCTTCACACCGTTGCTACGGCTGTACCACCAGATCATCCGCCAGTTTGAAGCGCACAATCGACTCGGCTGGAATGTTCAGATCCCGGTTGCCGGTCAATCCCGCGACAGCGGTTCCTGCGCCACCACCCACCAGGCCGCCCACCACCAGCCCTACGCCGCCGGTGGCCACGCCGCCTACGATCATTCCCAGTCCCGATCCTCCGCCAATCAAGGCTGCCGAACGCCTGCCCTTGCCCTTCTTGCTTTCAGCCAGGTCGCGGGTTCTCAGAGGATACTGCGTCCCATTCATCGTCAGTGAAGTCAGGCGAAGTTCGAGTAGCGATCTGCCTTTGAAGTGTCCGCGGCGATGCGCAACATCCACCACTCCGCCGACCAGAGCCCCCTTCGGCACCAGCACATTCTTGTCGCCGGTCATCACCGGATCCACGATTTCGCCGGTAAACGTGTCGCCCGCGCGGCTGGTCTTTACGTTGATGCGCTGATCGATCCTGATTGTGAGCATCGTGCCTGCCGGAATGGTCACGTTAACCGGCACTGGAGCAGGAGGCACTGCGGAAACTGTCGGACCCGAGGATGCGGGAACAGGTGCGCCAACAGCGGGCGGCGTCACCATGGTTGTGATCGCCTCGTCCGTTTGTCCCTTTACCGGCGGCTGCACCACTGTAGTTGTCGTGGTCCCATTCTTGTCTACTGAAACCACTTGCTGTGCCTGCCCGGTTGCAGCAGCTTGTTTTTTTGCCTGATCCAGAGCCTGTTCCTGCTTGGATTGGCATCCAGAAAGGATGGCCGCTACCAACACCAGCACTAGAACCGGCATTTTTCCGATACGAACAAATGAACATGAATTCAACATGGTAGATCCTCTTTCGCGTGTTGCTGCAATTCAGCACAAACATTGAGCTATGCATCACAGACAAACGGTGGGATGCATAGCAACCCGGCAAGGCTGCCTTGGTTATCTAACCTGCACTGCTTGTTGTTGCGTCCGGCATTCGTGGTCGAAGTCTTGAATGTCATTTCCACTCATGAGTTTTCACATATTGGACGAGGCCTTGACTGCCCACCATGGTTGATTCAGCTTAACGGCCCCAATCCTCATGGTCTGAGCAGTTCAGACCATCCTGGATATACGACGCAGGCCACTGATGACGGAGCATTGGACCTAAAACAAAACTAGACGGAGGTAAAGGAATAACTTTTCAAACCGGCAGCAAAGGCCGCGCTTGCACATAGCTCATTTCAAGCGATTGGGATTTATGTATTTGCCCCTAAGGCATCCAGCAAAACCAATCAAAGTTGAGCAATTTTGAACAGACAGGATTTTGCGTCTACGCGAAGATGGAAAGGACTTGAGTGTAATAGGGCTCAAGTGCTGGGAAATCCGCCCAGAAAGTTGTGGCCCTCCCCAGATAATGTCCCGGGTCTGCGTTGCCGGCCGGGCTGCGCGGAATGCTCTGCTCTATGTCTCTGAGGCAATTCCTTCGCGGTCATTGATCGGTTTGCCGGAGCCCAGATCCTGCATCCAGACCGCCTCGATGGAGGTTCTATGTTGATGACCGATAAACACATTTCTCATTTTGATCCTGCCGTCTTTCTTGCAAACGCGGGGCTGGGTCGAAGAATCATCGAAGTGAAGCCAAACCAGACATTCTATGTCCAGGGAGATCCGGCAGACTCTGTCTATTATCTTCAGAGCGGCCGGGCAAAACTCACTGTCGTTTCACACGAAGGCAAAGAAGCCACCATCACACTGCTCTCCGGCGGTGATTTTGTTGGCGAGGGAGCGCTTGCGGCAATGCCAGGGCTGCGTTTGTCCACAGCCACAGCCATGAACACCTGCGCGGCGCTCAAGATCAATCGGGACGAGATGGTCCGCGTCATGCATGAAGAGCATGAATTCTCCGACCTGTTTATGAAGTTCCTGCTGGACCGCAGCATGCGCACCCAGGCCGATCTTGTCGATCAACTCTTCAACTCCAGCGAGAAGCGCCTGGCAAGGATTCTCCTGTTGATGGCGGAGTTTGGCAAACCGGGGGAGCGGGAGACCTTCATTCCTCCGATTACGCAGGAAACTCTCGCGGAGATGATCGGAACCACCCGGTCCCGCGTCAGCTTTTTCATGAATCGCTTTCGCAAGCTTGGCTTCATCACGTACAACGGCCGCATTCAGGTGCACAAGTCGCTGCTCAATGTGGTTCTGCTCGATCAATTGCCCGGGCACAACTCTGAGAAACCTCCCCTTGTTGCCATTTCGTAAGCAAATATCGGCCATCGGTACGTCCGCGTCTGGGATAAAGCATTTTCGATTCTGTTTTTTACGGAATTCTGAAAGCTGGGTGACTTTTTCCTCAAGAAAAAGCCGCCTTCCACGATTTCCAAACGTCAACATGTGAATCGAATTGCTCTAGCGCTCAGGCAATCAGGAGCCTGTCTGTAGTGCTCTTCTCGAAAGTCTGGACAGGGAACCCAAGCTCAGCAGGTTCCATGCGGCTGGCGCGCGCGCGCGCGAAGGACCGCATATACGACTGCGCGGCACGGTTCCAGATCATTTGGCGCGCATAGAGGTAAGCGCGGCTGCGCATGGCTTCCCGTTTCGCCTCGTTATCCAGGAGTTCAATTGCCGTAGCTGCGATAGAAGCCGGATTTTCAAACGGGACCAGCGCTCCGCGTCCGTCGTCCAGCAATTCGGCGGCGTGCCAGTAAGGAGTGGAAATGATCGCCTTCCCGGCGCCCATGGCATACGCCAGGGTTCCTGAAACAGCCTGCGCCTCATGGCAGTACGGCGTGATGTAAATGTCGGCTGAACCGACCATCGCCGCCATCTCCCGAGGGGTGAAGAACCGGTTGTGAAAGATCACTTCGCGCTCGACACCCAGTTCTCTTGCCAAGGCCTGCAACTGATCCCGGTAGCGGTCGCCCTCGCGGGCCCTGACGTGCGGATGAGTGGCGCCTGCAATCAGATAGACAACATTGCTGTGCTTGGCGAGGATGTGCGGCAGCGCTCGAATTACGCTCTCGAACCCCTTGTTGGGTGACAACAGTCCGAAGGTGAGCAATACCAACTTTCCGCCGAGGGAGAGCGCATCCTTGTATTCATCCGGCTCCACAAAGGGCATGTCGGGGATGCCATGCGGAATCAGGTCGATCTTTGCTGCAGAAATTCCAAATACATTCTGCAGAACCCGGGAAGAGTACTCGCTCATCACAACCAGACGTTCGGAGCGCATGGCAATCTGCTGCATGGCGCTTCGCTGGTAGTGGTCCGGCTGACGAAGAACGGTATGAAGTGTTGTTACCACCGGCATCGTGAGGTTCTTCAGCAACTCCAGAACATAGCTCCCGGCATTCCCGCCATAAATTCCATACTCATGCTGCAAACACACCAGATCGACATTGCCGGCATTGAGATAGTTGGCCGTTGCCCGATAGGAGGATATGTCGTCTTCCGCAATCTCATACCGCACCCGCGCCGGGTAGGCGTACGAGGATTCAGGGTCATTGACGGCGACAACCGTCAATCCTGCGGCTCCATACTCGGCAGTGATCGCATCGCACAAATCGGTTGTAAAGGTCGCAATTCCGCACTGCCGGGGAAGATGGTTCCCGACAACCGCAACCCGGATGGGAACTGAATGGCTGGGCGCCGGTTGCAAGCCGAGCGCCTGCTCTCTTCCGAATACATGGGTCCGCGGATCGCGCCGCATGGGGATGCTTGGTTGCGAATTCAAAGATAGGTTCGGTGCGGACATTGCAGCCTCCTGAGAACAAACCAGCGAGCGCGAGCAGGCTCGTAGGCATTTTGCAAATGGGGATCAGTGGAGAAGCACCCGAATCGTTGCAAATGCTTCACTTGTGATGAAGACAAGAAGGAAGAGTGCGGCGCCGATGCCCGCCATTGGCTTACCAAACAAGCCAGTAGAGCGTATGGCGGCAGCCGGGTCTGATCTTTCTTTGCCCCGTGTGACCAGATGGAAGCCGCGCATGAATACGAAGCCCCCGGCGCCGGACACAACCAGATTCCACAAAAGTGATCCAAATTTAAGAGTGCGGGGAACGAAACTACTCATAGCCTGACCGTACTCCGGGCTAATTCGGCTGGATGTTCATATTTGCACGCTAAGAATTTCCCGGGAGGTCCGGATCAGAATTAACTGTTCAAAGGCGCGGTAGTGCAGAAGGGTTGCTGTCTTGATGGAGAGGCGAAGAGCGATCGGAGCGCCCTTGCCGTGGATGGCGGTTGTCGGTTCTGAATTGCAGACAGAGCAAGTGTCCATTATTGAGCAGACCTCATCCCACTGACAGCGTCAACCTGATTCCAGTTCGCTGAAGATGCGATCCGTGCAAGGGTCATACCGACTGTGTGGTGATTGATATGGAAGAACATCGGTGCAAAATGGTTGCTATGGAGATGGAAGACTCGCGCCGCCATAGCCTGCTCAATGGCGTGGTAACTGAGATGGAAGACCTGCGCTGCAAGAGCCTGCACACTTGCGTGGTCCTGGAGATAGAAGACAGCCGGTACAACTGCGTGGCGATGGAGATGGAAGACCCTCGCTGCAAGAACCTGCTGTCGAAGTGGTGATTGAGTCTTCAAAACCGGGTGTAGCGCACGAAGCTGCTCCGCGAGACGGTAGGAAATAATTGATGCGGGCAATCGGGGCCAGCCTGCTCCATTGAGATGATGCAAAATGCCCTGAAGTGGATAAGCCGGTGAGCCCAATAAAGAGAAGTACAGATAAAAATCAGTGTATTATCAGAGTAATATCTTCATTATCAGCAACTTAAAACGCTGAAAGCTTGCACGCCGAGCCGGAAACACCCTTTAATTGAAATGAGAATTCCCATGCGAGGGGCCAGCGAGCGTCTGCTGCATGAATGCGTGGCGGAGAGACAGGGATTCGAACCCTGGGTACTCGTTAAAGTACACACGCTTTCCAAGCGTGCGCCTTAAACCACTCGGCCATCTCTCCGCGTCGTGGTCCGACTTATTGAATTTAACATATTTGCGCGCTCTTGCTTGCTGGCTCGCTCACTGACAGTGCAGGGCCAGGTCCATGTGGGGAAGAACCCGCACCACGAGACAATGAAACCGTTTACTTGGCCGCGCCGCCTGAATTATAGTTCCGCTTTGCCCGCCGAACAGGATTTTACCTGCGTCTACGGCAAGACTTTATCTGAAAGAGGGTTACATGTCTGTTCTCTCGCGCCGCGATCTGCTTCGTAACGGAATGACGCTCTCCGCGTCCTCATTTTTGATGGCTCACTTGGCCTGGGGGCGCACTGCCGCGCTGCTGGCCGGCTATGGAGACGCGGCTTCAGCCGAAGCGCTTGCGGCCGTTGCGCCGCGGGAGCAACTGCTGATGGACTTCGGCTGGAAGTTCCAGTTGGGCCACGGCTCAGACCCGGCTCGCGACCTGGGGTTTGGAAATAACCAGGGGGATTTTGCCAAGACCGGCGATTTTCAGTTTGCCAAGGCAAAATTTGACGACAGCAAGTGGCGCTCGCTCAATCTGCCTCACGACTGGGCGGTGGAACTGCCGTTTGTGCGCGACCCGGAACTGGCTTCGCATGGATTCAAGCCTCTGGGACGGCGCTATCCGGAGACCAGCGTGGGTTGGTATCGCCGCGAATTCGACATTCCGGCCAGTGATGCGGGGCGGCGCATCTCGGTCGAGTTCGACGGCGCCTTCCGCAGCGTTCTCATCTTCGTGAATGGCTGCTTCATCGGGCGCAACGATAACGGCTATGCGCCCTTCCGCTTCGACCTGACGGATTTCCTGGCCATCGGGCAGAAGAACTACATTGTGGCGCGCGTGGACGCGAGCTTCGGAGACGGATGGTTCTACGAGGGCGCGGGCATCTACCGTCATGTGTGGCTCACCAAAACCGATGCGCTGCACCTGGGCAAGTGGGAGAGCACGGTGCGCACGGAGGTCAGCGGAAGCTCCGCCACACTGACGCTGGGCACGGTGGTTGCCAACGAAGGCAAGCAGTCGGAAAACGCCAAGGTGAGCTGGAAGATCCTGGACGCGGAGGGCAAGACTGTGGCCACTGCCGAGGCCGCGCCGCAAGCGATTGCCGTGGACGGGACAGCAAACTACAGCGCGACGGCGAAGTTGGACAATCCGGCGCTGTGGTCCGTCGATACGCCGAATCTCTATTCGGCGATTGTATCTGTGGAAGCGGAAGGCAAAACGCGCGACGCGGAGCGGGTGAGCTTTGGCGTACGCACCGTGCGCTTCGATGCCGACAAGGGACTCTTCCTCAACGGCAAGTCCATCAAGATTCAAGGCACCTGCAACCACCAGGATCACGCCGGCGTGGGCGCTGCCGTTCCGGACCGTCTGCAGTGGTTCCGGCTGTGCGTGCTGCGCGAGATGGGCGGCAACGCGGTGCGCACCTCGCACAATATGCCGACGCCGGAGTGGGTGGAAGCCTGCGACCGCATGGGCATGATGATGATGTGCGAGACGCGCCAGATGAGTTCCAGCCCTGAAGGCCTGGCGCAACTGGAGGCGATGGTCAAGCGCTATCGCAACGCGCCCTCCATCATTCTCTGGTCCATCGGCAACGAGGAGGGGCAGCTGCAGAATCAGATGGCCGAAGAAGGCGCCAAGGTGGGCGCAACCATGGTGCGCAGGGTGCACGAGCTGGACCCCACGCGCGTGGTCTCCGCCGCGGTCAACGGCGACAACAAGAAGGGCGTCTCCGATGCTTTCGACGTCATCGGCTTCAACTACAATCTGAAGTTTCCCGATGGCTATCACAAGCTGAACCCGGCGCGCCCACTCTATGGATCGGAAACATCCAGCGCCATCGCGACACGCGGCTCCTACACGACTGACCCGCTGCGCAACACGATCAACGAGTACGACGGCGTGGTTCCGTGGGGCGAGACGGCCGAGGAGTGGTGGAAGTTCTACGGCACGCGCGATTGGTTGGCGGGCGGCTTTGCCTGGACTGGCTTCGATTATCGCGGCGAGCCAACGCCTTACGGCTGGCCCTCCATCAACTCGCAATTCGGCATTGTGGACATGTGCGGATTTCCCAAGGACATGTTCTATTACTACAAGGCGTGGTGGGGCAAGGAGCCGTTGCTGCACCTGTTTCCGCACTGGAACTTCGAGGGCGAGGAAGGCAGGGAGATTCCGGTGTGGGTGTACTCGAACATGGACGAAGTCGAACTCTTTGTGAACGGCAAGAGCCTCGGCAAGCAGGCGGTTCCGCACCTCGGCCATGTCGAGTGGAAGGCCCGGTACGAGCCAGGAGCGATTGAAGCGCGCGGATGGAAGGGCGGCAAAATTGTCCTGACGGAAAAGCGCGAGACGACGGGCCCAGCCGTGTCCATCCGGCTCACGGCAGACCGCACCGAGATCAATGCCGACGGCGAGGATCTGGCGATGCTGAAGGTAGAGGCTCTGGATAAGGAAGGCCGCGCGGTTCCAACGGCGGACAACCTCATCCGCTTCCAGGTTTCCGGCGCCGGCGCGCTGATCGGCGTGGGCAACGGCGACCCCAACTGCCAGGAGAGCGACAAGGCGTCCCGGCGGTCGTTATTTAACGGCTTGGCGCAGGCGATTTTGCAATCCACCAGGCAGCCCGGCACGATTGAGATTGAGGCTTTGCCAGGCCGAGGGTCAGCAGCCTTGACGCCGGCGAAGCTGACCATTACCACCAAGGCGGCCAAAGCGCGTCCGGCGCTGGGATAAAGGCAGAGAATAAACAGCCACCCCGGCGAGCAGTCATCGCTCACTGGGGTGGCTGTTTGCGTTTATGTTGCAGCCAGTTCGGAGAGGGACGGGAAGCGGTACAGGGCCTTGGAAATGGGAGTGCCCACCACCTCAATGCGGTTCAGGTCGCGCGTGCCTACGCCCAGTTGTTCGGCAAGGCGCAGCGTACTGTCGCAGGTTTCAAAGGGCGGCGTGCCGCGATCGGCCATGGGATCGAAGCCCATGGTGGCCGTGGCTACGGCATCGGTCGATACGCAGTTGAATCCCGCAATCAACACGCCCGGATGAATGGGCCGATTCCTCGATGTATGGCCCAGGTCGGGCAGTTCGCCGCCGGTCATCGTGTAGATGCCGTCGATCACCGCCAGGTGAATGGGCCGGGCCGCGACAAGATCGGCCGTGATGCGCGGAACGCGATAGCCCGGGTCCTTGTTGGCTACCAGATCGACGGGTTGGGGCGCGCTCTTGGGCGGCGTGCGGGAGCCATTATGCATCTGCGAGCGGAATCCGATGGGGATAATATTCGGCTCGTCCTCGGGAACCTGGTCGCCGTAGATGGTGCTGGGCGTGATGCCGAAACAGTTCTTCATCGAGAGGGTGACGCCTGCGGTGCGGTGTTCCTTCAGCTTGGCCAGCGAGATAAAAACGTCGGTGTCCCGGTAGGAGTGATTCAGGTCGTAGCCCTTGTACAGCAGGCCGCCGCCGGGAACCATGAAGGTGGCATAGGTTTTGCCGCTTCCCAGGAAGTTGGTGTTCTCAAACTCCACGCGCTTGGCCGCACTGGCAAAATCCCCCGGCTGCCAACCGGCAGCAAGCATGAACTCCTCCAGCGGTTTGATGCCGACCGGCGCGCTTTCCAGCAGCCGGATGCGCTGCGCTCCCGCTTTGTCCAGCAGTGTAATCAGCGCACCAATTACCTGCGGATGCACCCACTGGGTCATCTCCAGCGGCATGCCTTTGAGCTTGTCGTTGGCAGGACCGGTCATATTGAGCTTGATGGCGACGGTCTTGCCGAGGACCAGCGGCCCCAGTCCGCCCAGCTGGTCGAACATCGTGGAAAGCACATCGGCCACCTTGCGGTCATACGCCGGGCACAGTCCAATAGCGACACGGCTCGCCGGAGCCGGCAAGGCTGTGAGCAGGGTGGGGCGGGCTATGCAGGCGCCGGCGGCCATGGTGATGGCGCCAAGAAAGTCTCTGCGGGTACCATTCATCTTCATTGTCGGGTCAACCTCTCCGTCTCGACGGCTCAGTGCACTGAAAGCGAAGGAAATCGAAGTGACTTGCGCGGGCGCCTGCGCCGGGTGTGAACGTGCGCGGTTTCGGCCTGAGAAACCTGGCCAATTGTACCCCAGTTCTTGCACGAGAGTCACAAGGATCGGCGTTCCAGAAGTTGTGTACGGCAATTTTTCGGTGGCAACAGGTCAGATGCCTGCATGTAGCATAAACAGATGGTCAAGGCCGCGATTGCACAGATCGGAAGTCTATTGTTCGATACGCCGTCGACGCTCATCAAAGTCGAGGCGCAATGCCGAGAGGCCGCGTCTGCCGGTGCGCAACTGCTGGTCTTTCCCGAGGCGCTGTTGGGAGGCTATCCGAAGGGATTGACCTTTGGCGCCACCGTCGGCAATCGCACCGACGAGGGCCGCGAGCATTTTCGCCGCTACTCCCTGGCCGCCATTGAGTGCCCCGGAGCGGAAACAGAGGCGCTGGCAGGCTGGGCCAGGGAACTCAACCTGCATATCGTAATTGGAGTAGTCGAGCGCGCGGGCGCCACGCTTTATTGTTCCTCTCTGCTGTTTTCACCCCAGAAGGGATTGGTTGCCAAGCATCGCAAGCTTGTGCCGACCGGCTGCGAACGGCTGCTCTGGGGAGTGGGAGACGGCTCCACAATGCAGGTGGTGGATACGGATCTGGGCCGCATCGGCATGGCCATTTGCTGGGAGAATTACATGCCGTTGTACCGGCAGCATCTCTACAACCAGGGGGTGCAAATCTGGTGCGCGCCTACCGTGGATGCGCGCGCAATCTGGCGGTCGAGCATGCGTCACATTGCCTATGAAGGCCGCTGCTTTGTGTTGAGTGCGTGCCAGTTCCTCACCAAAGCCGATTGGCCGGAAGATTTGCGCGACGCAGGCGGCGAAATTGACGGGGGAAGCCTGGTTGTTTCTCCCCAGGGTGAGATCCTGGCCGGGCCGGCACAGGGCGAACAACTCCTCTGCGCGGAGCTGAATATGGACGATATTGCGCGGGGCAAGTTCGACCTTGATGTGGCCGGCCATTACAACCGGCCCGATGTGTTCATTTTTCATGCACGTTGAGGCCTTATTCCGTTCCACTTTGTGGGACTCAAGGCGGTAACTCTCCTGCCGTCTGACCGGACGAACGACTCATAAAGTGACTATAATCACATCTGAGCAAAGGACAGAAACTGTCCGGAATTTGCCGGAAGGGAATCCCGCCAAATGGCGACAGGCGATCTAGCCCTGGGTCAAGTGCAGGGCGAACTCAGCGCGCGTGCGCGCGTCATCAACGACTTCAGCATTAACGTAGCAACGGTGAACGGGTCCGGCTCGCAATCCGCCAATAGCGTTCTGCTTAAGAGCATCTTCGGAATGGGGGTTCCGGTCAGCGGAAAGAACCTCTTCCCGTCGAACATCGCCGGACTTCCTACCTGGTACACCATCCGCGCCAGCAAAGACGGCTATGTTGCGCGCAAGCGCGATGCCGAGGTGCTGATCGCACTGAACGCCGAAACCGCGCGCGAAGATATGCTGGCGCTGCCCGCGGGCGGCGTGACCATCTACGAAGAAAAGTTCGATCTGAAGCAATACCGTGACGACGTGGTTTGCTACCCCGTGCCGTTTGACAAGATCACGGCAGCCATCTGTCCTGAGGCCAAGCTGCGCAAGCTGGTCAGGAACATGGTGTACGTGGGGGTTGCGGCGCAGTTGCTCGCCATCGACCTGAGCGTGGTTGAACACGGCTTGCGCAAGCAGTTCGCCAAGAAACAGAAGGTCTTTGAGTTGAACTTTGGCGCGGTAAAGGCCGGCTTTGAGTATGCGGCACAGAATCTGTCCAAACAGGACCAGTTCTTTATCGAGCGCATGAACCAGACGGAGGGCAAGATCATCATCGACGGCAACGCGGCCTGCGGCATGGGTGCGGTGTTTGCCGGGGTGACGGTGGTTGCCTGGTATCCGATTACGCCATCGACCTCGGTGGTGGAAGCCACGACGGACCTGCTCAAGAAATTCCGTGTGACGCCGGAAGGCAAGGCGACCTTTGCTGTGGTGCAGGCCGAGGATGAGTTGGCGGCTATCGGCATGGTGCTGGGCGCGGGCTGGGCCGGAGCGCGGTCCATGACAGCGACTTCGGGGCCGGGGATTTCGCTGATGGCGGAGTTTGCCGGGTTGGGCTATTACGCTGAAATTCCCGGTGTGATTTTTGATGTGCAGCGTACCGGGCCTTCGACGGGAATGCCTACGCGTACTTCGCAAGCCGATCTGCTGTCTGTGGCCTTCCTCTCGCACGGCGATACCAAACATATCGTGCTGCTTCCCGGCTCAGTGAAAGAGTGTTTCGAGCTGGGCTACGCGGCCTTCGACCTGGCGGAGCGGTTTCAGACTCCGGTGTTCGTGCTGACCGACCTGGATATGGGCATGAACAACTGGATGTCGGAACCCTTTGTCTACCCTGAAAAGCCGCTGGATCGCGGTAAGGTGTTGACGGCCGAGGATCTGAACAAGCTGGGAAGCTTTGCGCGTTACCGTGATGTGGACGGCGACGCCATCGGCTGGCGCACGCTGCCGGGCACCATGCATCCCAAGGCCGCATACTTCACGCGCGGCTCGGGTCACAACGATGCGGCTGGCTACACAGAAAAACCGGATGAGTACCTCGAGGTGATGGAGCGGCTGGCGCGGAAGTTCGACAATGCGCGCAAAGTGGTTCCGGCGCCGGTGACGGTCAAGGACGGGACTTCGAAGATCGGTTTCCTGGCCTATGGCACCACGGACTTTGCGCTGCGCGAGAGCATGGACCAGATCAAGAGCGAATATGGGCAGAACGTGGACTACATGCGTATCCGCGCCTATCCCTTTGCGCACGAGATTCACGACTTTGTGGCCTCGCACGAGCGCGTGTACGTGGTGGAACAGGACCGCGATGCGCAACTGGCGAGCCTGCTGAAGCTGGATCTGACCGCCGACCAGGTGGTCAAGCTGCGCAGCATTCTGCACTACAACGGGTTGCCTCTGGACGCGCGCACCATCACGGAAGAGTTTGCGACCAAGGAGGGCCTCTAAATGGCAACCACAACTCCAACTCCCAAAGTCAATCGCATC